>Ga0302186_10002264_pt1 | contig 14971 bp, 16 predicted proteins | sample II_Bog_E1_2_FD_198782 | JGI IMG/M metagenome (GOLD analysis project Ga0302186, IMG submission 198782) | Peat permafrost microbial communities from Stordalen Mire near Abisko, Sweden - II_Bog_E1_1 | ecosystem: Environmental > Terrestrial > Soil > Wetlands > Peat | place: Sweden: Abisko... | reverse complement strand
TAAATTATTTTAAATGTATTAAAAATTTTTTTTTAAAATTTAAAAATAAAGAAATTTTAAAAAAAAAATCGGGACGATCCCGAAACCCAAAAAAAAAAAAAAAAAATAAAAAAAAAAAAAATTAATTAATAAAAATTATTTTTTTCAAAATATTGACTCGCCATTTTTGGATTCGGCATATCAATAAATATTTTGGAACTTTTGACGAACAAATCCTTCCCAATTATTTTCATGAATCTGATTATTTTGGCATTCTTCATAAAGTTCTGTATTTGACACTATATTTTTCCTAGCAGGGTTATTTTTTTGTTGTAACTTCTCCACGAGCTCCAAAAACTTTTTTTTTCGATTAAAATCCCCTCTAAACATCACTGAGCCACTGCTGCCACTGAGTTGTTGCAATTCTGGAATACTTATTTTCGACATTTTTTCATTAAATTTGGCTCTTTGTTTTTCTTTTTCCATCAGAAAATTTTTGATTTTCCTAAAATTTTCTGTTTCTTTTATTTCTATCTTGATATCATCTTTCTTCTCAGCGATATTTGGGGGGGATAGACTTATTTCCTTAGGTTTCGCTAAAAGAAATTCTTCATTTTTTCTGAAATTATTTAGTTCCCGGAAAATCACTCTTTCTTTCTTTTTGTTTTGAGCCTTGTAAGCATTGTCGCTCCCCGAATAATCAGAATATCGATTCCAATCATTTTCCTTTTGTTCAACATAAGCAAAATGTGAGCTTGGAGGAGCGAAAATCTTTCGATCCGGGTAAAAACATCTCAGATTTTTGCTTTTATCTATCTCATCATTTTCTTTGTTGATCCTCCGGTTTTCTTCAGCAACATTTTTCTTTAAATTCGCAAGTTCTCTTATCCGATCAAGCAATGTGATATAAACCCTATTTTTTGGAGTTACACATAAAGGCAGTTCTCTCAAAATTTCATTCAAATCATCCATTATTTCATCTAAAACATCAATATTTTCATTGGAACAAATGATTTTTTGCAGACAATTTAACAATATATCCAGGCATTCTTCAAGATGAGTGTCTGTGAAACCAGTTTCTTTTTTCATATTGAGCAAGAGAGCAGTTTTTATTTTTTCCAATTTATAATTGATGATGATCAAATCCTTATTTTCCGGCATTTTCTCACATATTTTATAATGTGTATTCATATCTTCATTGTCAATGAATTCATCGCAATTTATGCAAAGGAACTCTCCCAAACTTAAATCTAATTTATTTTCAGGTGATTTGCTGGAAGATCTCATATATTTGCGACTTAAACGGTTCATACTTCGTCTGTGACTTTCATTTTCATTATTTCCATTTGAACTTTTATCCTCATGTATTGAAAAAGTCCTAGATTTTTTTTTAGTTTGGGGAGAAAAACTACCAGAAAATTGCTTTTTGGAGAGGGAATTTCTATTGTATGTTGAAAGTAAATTGTCTAAATCATTTAGGTATTGTCTGACATTTTTATTATCAGAATACTCTTCCAAGGGTTTTTGATTCATATTGAAAATATTGTATTTATATTTACTTTCTCTTTTCTGATTCTCTTCCAAATTAAGCAATGATTTTTTTTGACGCTCTTCGATTTGACTTTCAAAAGGAATTATCTTATTTAAACTGGATTTTTGGACATCCTCATTGATTTTAAGGGAACTTCTATGAGATCGATTATCCAGTGCATTGTTTTGGACAACACCTTCATCTTGAATTTGATTTTGGCATTTTCCTTTTTCGATGACATTGCGAAAAAAAGTCTTAAAATCGACTTCTTTTTGAGCCTCGTTTATTGCGTTTTCATTTGAAAAACGTTTTTTGTCTTTCGACACATTTTGACAGCAGGTTAAATTTTGGAAAAATTTATAATCACAATCATTGTTCTTTTGTATTTGAATCGATTTGGATGGCAATTGATTTTTAATTTCGTTTCTGTTATAGTCTTGATGTAAAAAACCCGAACTACTTCTATCATGATGCATGAAGAAATGTCTGTTGAAAATATTTATATGTTTAATTTTTTTCTTTTCAAAATTTTAAATTTTTTAATATTTTTTTTTCTATTCAAATTTAAACATCATCAAAAATTTGGACCTCGGTATTTTGACCATCCAACCTCTTATAAAAAAAAGTTTACGTTGGTCATGGTACCATTTAAAAAAGTATCATGATGCGTGAAGAAATATCTGTTGAAAAGTATTGTTGTTTTTTTTTTTTTTTTTTTTTTTTTTTTTTTATTTGAAAATATTTTTTTTTTTTTATTTTTTGAAAATTTAAATATCTTTTTAAAATTATTTTTTTTTTTTTTTTTTTTTTTTTTTTTTTTTTTAATTGCAAAATATATTTTTTTTTTTAATTTTGCAAAATATTTTTTTTTTATTCAAATTTTTGTTTTTTTTCTTATTTCATTGAATGTTCCGATTTAACTTTTTATCTTGGAAATTGGAAGAAAGAGCCTGGTTTGACGTCGTATCTTTTCCTCATTTCGAAATATTTTCGATAATTCTGGTTTCTGCAAGGGTTTACCGTAATCCAATCGCTTCGCAATTCATGGTACAACACCATGGTCAAAGGCATGTATTGTTGACCAATTCTACCCAAATTTTTTAATTTTAACACCACAAAAATTATTTTAATACTGGGAATCATGGTATCCTAATTTGGTTGTTTGAAAACCTTCCACATTCTTCCCTGAAATCAGGAGATAATTGTTTTTTTGTTGTCCTCTCCCTTAAAATTAAATCCGATAAAAAAAAAAGAATTATTATTCGTAGAGAAAAAAAAGTAACATGAATCCACTTTGTGCTTCCAAAACATCGAGATGAAGGTAATGGTCAAAAGTTGAAAGATGATCCTAAGATGTATCAAAATATTTAGAGATTACAAAGAACACACACCTGCCTCTCGCTTGTCTCAACCTATAGGTTTTCCAAAAGAAATAACCAGTTGGATTCTTCACTGCTCTGAAGAAGTTCTTCACCAATCTCTTCTTGTTGCCTTTATCAACGGTTTTTTTGGAATTCTAAAAATACTTTATTTTTTTCTTCATTTTTTTTGTCTCACTCTAAATTTCTCCAAGTCCCAATCATATTGCTTGCCCATGGAACTGATTTATTTCATGAATAAACATCAGAAAATAAGAATTGTTTATTTAATTTTACCGATAAATCATTTCAGTGCGCTCGTTTTTGTTGGGGACGTGATAGTAGAGATAATTATAACCATGGGTTCTAGAAAAGATAGTGAATTTGAAAGATGATAAAATGAAAATACCTGGCTTTGGGCGCGTCATCAGCTGTGGAATGTTCCCTCAACCAGATGTAATCAGTCTGCATTCGTTCATGAACTCCAGACATTTTTTTGAGAAAAATAATTTATGTTTTAAGAGGAATGATTTTTTTTATGAATTTTGAGATTTTTAATGATGTTTAATTGCGAATATATTTTATGTTTGAATAATTAAAATAAATGATTAAAAAAGCTTCCCAAAAAATTTATTTTGTTTTCTTGTTGTGAATATCAAATTTGAAAAACTTTTTTTTTGAAAACTGTCAAACCATCAAAAAAATTTGTATTTTTTAAACAAACAACATAAAAATCCTAATGAAAAACTCAACCGCCACAGCTTTTCCCCCATTCAAAAAAGCAAAAAGCGTATTCTGTTTGTTTGAGGATTTGATTAGTAAAAGAATTTTAAACTTGAAATTTTCTGGGCAAAATATTATTAAACTTCGTCCTGAACTTCTTGAGAACATCTTTCATGTTTACAACACTCGTTTATTTTCTGAATTCATGACCCAACCTTCTCATGGCCGAATCAAACTTGCAAAATGGCACGAGTCCCTTGAAGATCTTTCCCAAATTGTCAAAATCGATCCTTCTGAAATCGAGATGGGAGAATTAGGCAATTCTTTGTTTATATCCGCCATTTGTGCATTAGTGGAAACACCAATACTAATATTTAGTTTAATGGATCAAGTCAATTCCACCACATATGGACAAATTTATTTTGTTTTCATCAATCAAAACGGGACCTGGAGAGAATTATGTCTTGATGGTCAGTTGCCCTATAGGATTGAGACTGTGCCAGATGAAAAGCTCTTGTCTTCGAACAAGAAGGCATCAAAGAAAGACCCAATCAAAGAAAAAGAGAAAAAAACTCTTTTATTTTCGCGTTTAAAAAACAAAGATCAGAATTGGAATTGGTTGGGGCTGCTAGAGAAAGCCTATGCTTTTGCCTATGGCTCATATAATAAAATGCTCGATTGTTTATTAGAAGACATTCTATATGATTTAACTGGAACTTCAATTGAAACTTTATCGATTAAACAAATGAGCAATTTTGAACTTGGGGATCTCTTGTTGAAGAATTTCAATAAAGGAAGCCCTATGCTTTTATTAGAAAATGATCTAACAGATCGATTGAATGAGTTATATCAGAGACAAAAGACCTTCAATCAATGGGCCATGCCTATAATTGATTTGCGTAATACGAATACTGAATATATCATAGTAAAAATTCGCGCTTTAAAACCTTTAAAAAAAAAAAAACTCACATATAATAAAGGTTCGAACAACTGGCCGACTGATTTAAAGACTGAACTTGGAGTAAAGTTTGACCCTGAAAATGTGGTATGGCTTTCTTTGGAGGAAATAAAGGAGATGTTTGCCAATTTGATCATTTGCAACATAAATTTGCAAAATTCACATAAAAGCTTTCCTTTCGAATTCTCCACCTTTGATGCTCTTTCTTATGCCATTTGTTATTTTGAATTGCACAAGCCTTTTAATTTCGGAGTCACTATTTGTCAGGAAGATTTCAGGGAATTTGAGCCTTCTGTCAATTACAGGTTGAAAATAATTTTAAAATCGGTGTAGTGAAAATAAAAATGATAGATATAGCAAAACCACCATTTTCATTGCAAAGATTCTGTCTGATGAAAATTGCTTCAAATTTGTAAGTGCTGTCAATGGGGAAAAACGTAATGTCGGAACCAATTTAATGTTGGATAAGGGGAATTATCTCATTTATTTTGAAATCGAATGGAATAACAAAATATCAATATCCAACAAAAAAATCAAGATGAATATTTACTCAGATAGTGACTGTTCCATCAAAATTCTAAATAATTCAGCGGAATTCAGAAAAAATATAATGTCGAATATTTTTGCGAGCATTGCTAACACTCAAAAAATACAAAAAACCACAGATTTGAAATATTATTATAAAATATTGCATGAAAATATTCATTTGATTTCATGTATTTTTCTGGATTATTACTATGTGGTCATAAAAAATTCAATTTTGCTCAAACAATACCACAAAATGACGATCCAAATTCCTATCGAAGGCTCCTATTTCACAGATATTTCCTTACAAATTAAAAATTTCTCTGATAAAGAGATTAAATTGATGATGCCTCCCAATAAAGATCTCATTTTGATTTTCAAAATCAAAAAGATATTTGGAGAAAATCTCCGAATTTTGAAAGGTTTCAAAAAAATAGAAAACTACAATGCACAAAACTTGCAAGATTATGAATTGAAACCCTTTGATGTTTCTTTATTGAGAGAGGATGAAGGCACCAAAATTTCCTTGAATATGCGTCTTTTTTCGAGACCTGATTTTGAAGTTATAAATTACATAAAAAAATGGGGCACAATGAATAAAAGAGTCTTTGATGATAAAGAAATTGACGTCATAATTTGGTTTGGAGCTTTTGAAGAAGGAATTATCTTGCTTGTGGAAAACTATATGAAGGAGGGAGTGTATTACGAAAAAATCAGCTATAAAGTAGAAAATTTGGAGCTTGTACGAGACATAAAACAAAAAAGAATAACTTTCAATCAGGATTCTGTAGAAATCATTTTAGAAGGAGGGAAATATGCGTTGCTCAAATGGATGAAAGTGAACAACAATATAGAGATCTATAGTTATCACTTCAAAAATCAATTTATGGTTCGTGATTAGGATAATGAATTTTGAAAATTTGAATTTTGACATATTTGAATTTATCTATTTTTCCTTAGTATTTTTAGAGAGAAATGTTTTAATCAAATTATAGTTTGAACTACTTTTTTGAAATGTGGATAAATATTTTTTTTGCAATGAAAAAATGATAATTCCATTTTAAAAAATAATCCTTTTATCAGTTAAAATATTAAAATTAAAAAAAATTTCAGAAATAATAAAAAATAAAAAAAACAAAAAATTTCAAGAAAATTATAATTTATTTTAAAAGCTTTTATCCCTTCGAAAATTATTTGTAACTCCTGATCAAAAAATGAGTCGTGCAGTCATGCAAACTTTTGAAATATACCAAAAGGCTCGGGTTCAATTCGTGCAAACTGTTGCTGAGCTTGCGGAAAGAAAACCGAACATCGAGGCTCTTCTGAGTTCAGGAGTGATGGATTATTTGCGTCCCCTTTTATTAGACAATGTTCCCGGCATAAGACAGTCAGCTGCCTTGGCATTAGGTAAATTAGCAGGCTATTCAGAAGAATTAGCTGACTCCATTGTTCAAAATCAAATTTTACCCCATTTAGTTTCATCATTATCAGAACAAAATGTAAAAAAACAAAAAAATTCAATGAAATTTCTTTTTGTTTGGGGGAATAGAGATTTTATAAGAAAGCGGCTTCCGTAGTTTTAAGAGTTGTTTCTAAACACTCTAGCAGTTTAGCGAAAAGCGTGGTTGACGCAGGGGCTTTAAAACCTTTAGTCAAGTGTCTGGAAGAATTCGATCCATCAGTGAAACAATTCGCAGCTGGAGCTATCAAAACAATAGCGATGTTTCTCACCTTTTTTATCATAAATTAATTAAATTTCTAAAAAAGGCACACTCCTGAATTAGCACAAGAAATAGTAAATGCCGATGCTGTGAAAAACCTTGTTTTATGTGTGCAAGAGCCTGAAATAACTTTGAAAAGAGCAGCTGTGAGTGCGTTGGGTCAAATATGCAAGCATACACCGGAATTAGCGAACGTTAAATTTTTCTTTTAAAAAAAATAAAAAAATATTTGATAATTTAGGTTGTTGTCGAAGCACAAGCTGTTCCTTTTCTCTCCACTCTTGTTAATCATCCGGACCCTCAATTATTGAGAGAGGTGAACCTAAATTTTTAAAGAATCGAAGAAAAAACATTAATTTTTCAACAATAAAAAAAATCAGGTTTTCATTTGTCTTTCCAACATAGCGAAACATTCGAACGAATTAGCGGAAACAGTTGCTGAAAATGAATTGTTTCCGAAAATATACAAATGTTTAAAACATGATGATTTGCTTGTGCGAAGATATGCGTGTATGTGTATAAGAGAAATCGCTCGACAGTCTCCCGAATTAGCGAAGGTCGTGGCAATTGATAACGGAGTCAAGCATTTAGTTGAATATATAACTGAAGTTAAAGGTAGTGCAGTTTTGCCTGGCATAGCAGCACTTGGTTTCATCGCAGGTTTTGATGAAAGTTTAGCAATGACTGTTATTGCAGCTCAAGGAATTCAACCTTTAAAAGTAAAATGTTATAAATAAAGTGAATTTTTACAATTTTATATAAGGATGCATTGATAAATGGTACAGAAGAAATCATCAAACAAACAGCCGCCTGGAGTCTAGGACAAATCGGATATCATTCTAATGATCATGCAAGGGCGATGGCTGAATCGGATAATCCTGCCATTGCAGTTTTGTTAAGGGTGAGCACTATTTTTCATATATTTAGAACAATACTTTTTGTAAAAAGGTCTATAAAAATAGTAGTGGACCAGAATTAAAAAAAGATTGCAAAAGGGCTTTGAAAAATATTCTTGCAGTTTGCAATCATTTATCAGCATTAGAACCGTTAATTTCTGTAAGAATTATCATTAATTTTAAATGAATGAAAACAAAAAAAAATTATTTAGGAAGCTCCTCCTGAAATTCTGCCTTATATTTTAGGTCAGTTTTCGAAGAATTTGCAAAATGACAATGCAACGAAGAAATCATTTGTGCTTAGTGGAGGCTTAAGGAAGATACTTGAAATTAAAGCAAGTCCACAAATGAAGCAAAAGCAATATATAGAAGACATCATAAGTTTATATCCAGAACAAATAATTCAATATCACTCGCCAGATTATAAAGAAATACTATTTAAGAAGCTAGATGAGTACAATGCCGGTGAATGATTATGAAGAAAATAAAATAAAACGCCAATTTTTTTCGAAATGTAAAGAATCCATATTATACAGATTTGTTTTCAAACGAAAAAAAATATATGATTTAATTTATTGAGTCTCTAATTTTGAATTTTTCCGCAAAAGATTTTTCTTCGGTGCAATTTGTTCAGGCGCCTTGGTGATGAGGAGTTCATTGTTTAAAGCTGCGATATGCTCCCAGGAGGTTTGGCCATTGTTATTATGTTGAGCAATATATGCAGTATATTTATAATCGAGCCTCATCTCCAACCACATGGCATTTTCTCCTTGATACATTTTTATTTCATTATTTTTAAAAACATTCTTGTTATAATGGTCTAAAATTTTTGCGATTTTTAATTTATATTTTGTGAATGTTTTGTTCGATAAAACGTTTATCACTATCAAGACCACAATGAATTGGATTGCCCCAAAAGCCAGAACCACTATCCCGATTATTGTCAAGGTTGAAATGATTGGCCCTTGATCTTGAATCAATTGTTTATTAGGATCTCCGGTCAATTTGGAAAAATCATATTCGGTTTTTTCTTTATTTCTCACTGCATCTAAAACTATGATTGCGATGCCTATCATGATAAGGAGAAAGAGAGAAACAAGAGAGAAAATGCATATCAATTTGTAAATGATCAAATTACGGAAAAAAAGCACATCACGTTCAATCTCGTCAACCATTCGATCAAAAGTGTCATGAGATATTTTTTCATCAACTTTTTGATCAGAAAAATTTGTTCTATCATAACGGAATTTTTTTAGGTTCAAGGAGTATATTATTTTGAAGTCAGAGGAAGAGGGAGGCACTAGCAAATATTTGTTTTTTAAATAAAACATCTCTAATATACAATTATTATTTAATATTTCAAATTTTTATTTTTTTACTTAAATTTGTGAATTAGAGGTGTGAGGAGAAATAAAAAAAAATGTTTAATTTCGGTTTTTTTAAAAAAATTTAAATCATGGCAGAAACCAAAAAATAAATATTGAAAATAAATTAAAAAAAATATTAAAAAGAATGATTTATTTAAAAAATAATATTTTCTTTTTTTATTTTTAATAATAAAAATAAACTCATTGGGGTCGCGCCCCAATTTATAAATAAATAAATAAAATAAAAATAAATTGCTTATTTGGTTCCAAAAATTGGCCCCAAAATTCAAATTTCTTAATATTTCAATTCAATAGGCAAACTTATAATTGGCAAAAAATACTTCATTTCTTCGCCTTAATGAATTCCATTCCTCAGGATTTGTACCAATCTCTTACAAGTTTTATCGGCAACGTGTCTAAAATTTGCAATATTCAGCCAAATACCTTCTCACTTGCTTTCACCCCTGATCAAGAGCTTAAACTTAAAGCTTGTCTTGAAAACTATTACTCCCATCTCTCTTCCTTTAATGAGATTAAACAATGCAATTGGCAAAAAGGTTTCATGGACGAGATCACATATCCAATGTTGGCCCAAGTCATTAGCAAACAAATGTTAATGGCAATACCGTCTATCATCGCCAAATTTGAAAACATCCATTCAATGATTACACTGTCTAAAATTCTTACAGAAAACCCAAATTTTTTCCTCCATTTAAACAAAGAAGATGAAGCCAATTTCATTTCAATTAGCAACATATTGTTAGCTTTCTTTGAAAGACGCAATGATGATATCCAGCAATACCATTACCAAGAAGAAATCTCTTTGTATGGTATCAGAGAGATGCAATTTCAGACTATTTCTGTCGTTTTGCTAGAAAAGCTAGAGAAATTTCTTGTATCCCCATTGGCAATCCATTACTTTGGATACATGGAGAAACTCAAGGCGACTCCAAGAGAACAGGCAATCGATTGGTTTAAAGAACATTTTGACAAAGAGGTTGAAAGCGAAATGAAGAAAGTCATTGAAGCCCATATTCATGAAATTGTTGACCAAATTGCGAAAAAACAAATAAAATTCATCAGGGAAAAAAGAGAAGAAGTGGGCGAGAGCACTTTTTACAAATGGCCCAGGTTATTGACAAACAAAACAGTGCTTATCTTCAACAATATGGACACAAAAATGGACGATTGGAGCCATGTAGGTCAATGTTTTTTTGCATTGTTACACGTTTTCATTGAAATCTATAAGCATTTCTATTGTTTTGCGGCGATTTATTTTAAATTGTGCTCTGAAATAAAGGTAAAAGATTCAGAAAAGGACTCAGAAATAAAGGAAAAACTCCAAATTGAAGTTGAAGAAACAAAGAATAACCTTGCAGAACCTGATTTTCATGATAATCTTGAGCAAGACTGGGCCCTGGAAACCCATATTTTCGGTGTCATGGGGTTTGATAGTAATGCCATGAAAGAAGAAACTGCACAATTTATTCTCGATGAAAAGAATTGGGGGGACAGAAAAGCCATGCAAGAATATGTCAAAACTCAAAGGAGATCTTTTAGGAGTGATAATCTGAAAAAACCATTGAAGACGTTTAGATGGATTTATAGGAAATTCGAGTACAGAAAGTGTTCGTGCAGCTGGTGTGGGACCATGGAAACATATTATGCTGGAGACGAAGTCAACACAGGAAATAATTTTTCAATATTTTTTTGAGAACATTTAGTTTTGTTATTTAAAAAATTTGATTTATATAAGAAAAAGAAAATTTTTTTTTATCAAAACTTTTGGAAATATTCATTTCAAATACTTTAGATAGTATTTTAATAACAAATAAATTGAAAAAAAAAAGCTAAATTAAATGAAAAATTATCTGTTTATTGAGTTTTTTAAGCAATCAATTGTATAGGAGTGGGAATGATAAAATCATTTTTTGGCAATTGTCCTTATGATATTGAAGGTTCTTTGTTTTTAATTTAAATCTATAATATTAGCACGATAATATTTAAAAAATAAAACAATTTCTTCAAAATAAGAAAATAAAAAATTGTTTATAAAATGAATTTTTTTAAAAACAAACTACTTATTCCCAACCTAAATTTTGATAGAAAAAACTCCATAGTTGATCAATCAGCAAATCGCAAGAAAGAGGCAGCTTCCCCCAAAACCAACAGAAGCCTGTCTTCGGAACTAAGTCCAGGCAGAAGTATTTGGAAAGTCAAAGAAATTGGGCTCAGATCGAATGATAATCCTATTCAAATCCATGGCAAATTACGTTGTGACTGTGGAATTTGCCAAAGCAAACTAAACGACTCCAAGATGTTAAAATTTTTCTCATATTTAATGAAATATTTAAGATTTTAGTGAGCCTGAATTAAAACTAGATTCTTTTTTTACTGAGGAAGAAAAGGAAAACTCAGAGAAAGAAAGGACACCTCTTCAGACAGAGATGGAGAAATCAACCTATTTAAAGAATGTGTCTCAAGTTTCTGGCTTGAAAAGCTCTTCAATAAATAATACAACGGCTGATCATGATTTAATTGATAAGGATTTTTTATTTGTTTTGAAGAGATTATTACCTGCCAAAAACTCTCAATATAGTTTAAGAGTGTTGATACCTGATACGGTGGTTTTTTGGAATGGAGAAGCTAAGTTCCTTATATATAATGGAAAAGTAAAAAAATAGGAGAAATTTCTTTATATTTACAATGAAAAAAGGATGATTTCCTGAAATGTGTGAGACAAAAAGAGAAATTGACCTTGAACGAAATTAAAGATTTCTTTTTGGAAAGGAGATCAAAAAAAGATGGCCAATTGCTTGTCGTTCAAGAATCGATTCTTTTATCGTTGATCGGTTTAAATAGCCCAAGGAAAAGCATTTCCAAGCCAAATTCACCTAGTAGAAAATCTAATATGAGAATGAGTTTGTTGGGCGAAGAGGTGGGACCTGAAATTGTGGACGGTTTGGATTTGAAGAAAATTCAGGAAACAATGAAAATTGTAATTTTAAAATTTTTTTTTTTATGGATAGCGAAATGATTACATTTTTAGAAAAGATTCAATGATGGGGGAAATTCTGCTGTGAAAGAATTTGCTTTTGCGAGATATAAAGATAGTAAAGAAGAAATTTGCAATAATTTTTTTTACCATAAATTAAAAAAATAAGATAATGTTCGAATTATGAGCGAAATGGAATTTCTAAACTTGATGACGAAAAGAAGGATCGAAAAGGCTTTGCATGATGTTATTTATTTACAAATGTTTTTAAAACCAAAGGTGAATTTTTGACTTTTGTATTTTTGACTAAATTATTTGAATTAAAAAAAGAAAGGATGTGATAAATTAATAAGAGTGAAATATATTTATGAAAGAGAAAAAGAAAAGGATCTTTTCAAAAAGGCCTTGAAAGAAATTTGTTTCCTTACGAATTTGCGTCCCCAACAGGAAGAAAAGCTTATGAGTTTCATGGATCGAGAAAGTCTTCAACTTGAAATAGAATTGAAAAAACGAGACCTGAATGAATATGCCTATTTTCTCACCTATAAAATAGTTCATTATATTGAAGCATTCTATTCCTCAAAAATAACAAAATTCATTGCTGAATACACCAAAGATGATTTTAACAACTTATGGTTAGTAAATTGTTGTAGAATCAAATCTTTTGATACCAACACCGTTCAAGATGTGGATTATGTTTTAAAGAAAGTGAATCTCATCGATTCCGAACAAAAGAACAATCTAATTAATAATTTGGATAATTTTTACGATAAAGCGTCCAAAATCCAAAAGAAAAAAATCGAAAAAATCTCAAATCAATTCATTCAGAAATATGAAAAAACCAAGGAACAATTGGGAATCGACTTAAATGCACGAAGCCCTGAAGACAGTTTTTCTGATAATGTTTTCAGAAATCTTAACCCTGATAATCCCTTCACCTTAACTCAAATCCTCAAAAGTTCTCATAAACCTTCATTAAAAAGATACATTTTACAGAATTTCCCTGAAAATTTAATGAAATATGATAAAGAATGCCAAAATATAGAAGCCTTAGATTCAAAGCCACAAGGGAATTTGAAAATTCGGCCTATTTCTCATAAGACTAAAAACACCGAAATGACTAAAAGCACTAATTATACCAGTTTCAATAAAACTGGGACTGTTAAATTTGGAGTGGATTATGAGAAAAAAAACAAAAAACAAGAGAAATTTTTGTCGCTTTGTCATAATGGATTCAATAAGCCGAAGAACATTGATTATAATAATTTTTTGGGTGAAATGGTGAATTTGAGGAAAGACAGTAGTGAAAATAATGTGGCTGTTAAAGTAAAGAACATTTTTGAAATAAAGAAAATCAAAGAGAAACCAAAAACGTTCCAATTAAAGAACAATTTTTTTAAAGACCACAAGGAAATTGAAACGAACGCCATTGACTTCAGTAAATATGCCTTAAAAAATTTAGAATCCACATTGCCCTATTTATTATATCACAAAAACAAAAGAAAATAAATAAGACATGTTAATAATTTAACTTTATATTCTATTTTTTATTATTTTAATGGAAAAATTTATAAACGCGAAAAAAATTGAAAAATTACAAAAATGATAAAAATTATAAAATTAAAAAGTAATGTAGTCATTGAGTCGCACCTCATTTAAAAAAGAAAAACATTTAAAATGGTCAAAATAATAAAAATTTCAAAGATAAAAATTGTCAAAATTATAAAAATTTAGTTTTTTTTCCAAATTTTTCCTCTTAGATGAAAATCAACCTTTTTACCTGAAAACTTAATTCCTAAGAAATAAAACTTTTCAAAGAAATGTTTCGGACTATCTATAATTTCAAAAACAAGGATTCGGAAAACCTTTGGACTTTCCCTCGAGAGCAAAAAATCTCCGTTTTTCCAATCACTGCAACGAATAATTTTTCAAGGCCTCTCACCAAAATTCATGAAATGCACCATCCAATCAAAATCAAAAATCCAAAAAACAGAGTTGTGCTCTCATCTCAAAGCAAACGATGCTTTTCGGTTAAAAATCTTTTCCAAAATAGCAAAAAAGAAGAAATAACAGCAGATAGCGATTATTTTTTCCATAATTTCAAAAAGAAGCCATCACTTTTCGATTTCAAACACAAAAAGGAAGAATTTTTAGATCAAGAGTCTAACGATATTTCCGTATTTTTTTAAACTTATCACATAATTCCTTAAATATAGGGGATAGTTAACATTTCAAAGGTTGAAAACGATAATTCGCTTAATGAAATTGTAGGTAATATTGGTTTTTTCTTGAAAAGATTTCAATTTCATTTTTTCTTTAGAAATCATAGAAAAATCGCAAAAAAAAGAACGCAAAAAAATCGACCTCAACCAGGAAAGCGTAGAGAAAACGACTTTAGGTTCTTATCAAAGCTCCAAAGACATACCTGAGAAAAAATCTACTTATCAACAACCCATCATTTTTGATAATGAAAATCTTGAAAGGCTAAATGTCGATACACATACAATTGATTTAAAGATGATCAGAAAAAACTTGTTCTCCAGACAAAAGGCAAAACCCATTTTTCAAAGAGCATCAACTTCTCATCAATCATTCCGGTTCCATCCTCAAAAAGATGATTTCATTTATAGATTTAATGAATTAGAAGAAAAAATAGTTTCAAAAACACAAATGAAAAATGTAAATAGAAACACACAGACTAATTATGGATTGAATAATTTTATTGGAGAGTCAAATTTTGTTTATCCTGGAATGGAGAAAATTAATCCAAAATATAATGACACACATTTAAAATTCAAATAAAACTTTTGAACTTAAATTATTATTTTAAGAATTTGTTTAGATTAAAAAAATTTCACAGCATTATTTTTTTTTAATTCAGGATTTTTTCTTATTTTGTTTTTTCATTATTACAAATC
>Ga0302186_10002263_pt1 | contig 14972 bp, 18 predicted proteins | sample II_Bog_E1_2_FD_198782 | JGI IMG/M metagenome (GOLD analysis project Ga0302186, IMG submission 198782) | Peat permafrost microbial communities from Stordalen Mire near Abisko, Sweden - II_Bog_E1_1 | ecosystem: Environmental > Terrestrial > Soil > Wetlands > Peat | place: Sweden: Abisko... | reverse complement strand
AAGAAGAAAAAAATTCAATTATAAATTATAAAAAAATCAATAAAATAAATAAATTAGAATTTATAAAATTAATTTAAAAAAAAAAAATCTAAATAAATTATAAAAAATTTTGAATTAAATTTAAATTCCAAAAAAATTCAATGATTTTTTATAAGAATAAAAAAAAAAAAAATTAAAGTAAAACTTATTAATTAATTAATTTTTTATTTATTTTGAGAAAATTTTAAAAATAGCCAATGTCTCAAGAACTTCTTAATAGAAAGCACACCTCCTCTGATGACTCCCCTACGCATTCATCGCTTAATATGCCTATTTTTAAAAGCAACAAACGCATTTTTCTGAATCAACTTGAAAAATATACGTCTGATTTGCTCGATCATATGGAGGACTTGGACTTTTCTCAGCCTAAAGAATTGTCACAAATCACAGACGTTCTATCTGATGATGGGAAAAGTGAAGTGAAAAATATCTCAAATATTGTAGAAAAAATCAATAAGGATAATAAAGATGAAGTCATATTCCCTAAATTGCAAAAAGACGTCTTTCCTTCTAATTTATATTACGAGACCAAAGGCTATAAAAACTACAAATATAAATTTTTCGATATAGATTTAGATGAAATCGGAAGATGCCAGAAACTTGGCAAGAAATTCGACATGAACAAATATTTAGATGGCAATCCAAATGCAAATGAAAAAACCAAATCTTTAGATTTGAAAGTCAGAGATCATAAAAAGAAGAAAACCAACAATTTATCTCTCTTAACAAAAAAACTCAAGAAAGCCTCAGAAGGAGAAGATTTGTTTCTTGAAAATGACTTTGACGAAACTGAAAATGATAATAAAAATAACAAATCACTTTTTCCGAAGATCATGCCCTCCAAAAATTCAAAATCCCTGATATATGAATCAAACCTTATATCGAGAGAAAGTATCAACAAGAAAATCATTAGTCATTTAATCAATAAAACTGATAAAAATGAAAGCACTTTAGTGAAATGCGAAAGGAATCTCAAAGACCCTTTAATTGTTGAAAATTTTTCTGTGATGCAAAAAATCACCGAGCCTGACAAATTGATGAAAATTCAATTAAATTTCTTAAACATCTCGAAAATAATGAATAAATTAAATTCAGCGAATATGAAGGAAGAAAAATGTGGCATGGAAGCGAGAAAAGAAAAAAATATCCTGAACGATTTTATTTCTCTATGCAAAAATTCATCATCAGGAGGGTCTTTCGATATAAAAAAGAGTGGTGAGAAGATATTTGTACCATTGGAGACCTTTAAGCAGAATTTTGATATCTTCAGGAATAATGATAACGAAATTAACAACCGAATTCTTTTGGCTTTTGGGGTAAATCCATATAATAGCCTCTCAAAAATAAATTGGGAAACATATTTGAAATTCAAGAAGGTTATTATAAATCGAGAGGCTAGTTTGAAAGAGAATGTGGAATTTATAATCAATGTATGATATTATATATTTTTATATTTTGAATGATTTTTTTTAGTATTTCAACCCAGAAAAAAGGGAATTGGTCGAACTTGACGAATTTAAGTTTATATTAAGTAATCTTTGCAATAAAATTGACAAAAATTTGGAGATGCATGAAAATTTGGTGAACGATTATTTATTGGAAAATATTCAGTTGACGGAATCGATTTCGAATGAAAAAGTTATAGTGTCTATTTTCAAAAAAGCATTATTGAATTTAACTCTTAATTATAAATATTTTATGATTCTAATTGTTAAAAATCTTGACTAAAACACAAATTATATATTTTTTTGGAATTCTTGTTTTATTTGGCTAAAAAGTTCAGGAATTTTGAAGTACATCATTTTGATCAATTCCTTTACTTTTTTATTATCATCTTGATTTAACATTTCTATATGATGGGTAATTTCTTTGATTCGAATTTCTTCTTTTTCAAAAGCTAGTTCGTTTTTTTTTTCCTCTAATTTTTTCAAAAGCCGAAGTTTGCTCCTATGTAAAATTTCTTCCTCAATCAATTGATTTTTCAGTTTCTGATTTTTTATTTCCAAAGCATTGATCATTTTTGATTTGTCAATGGATTTTAGAGGCGAATTATTTTTCTTGTGAATTTCGTTGTTCTGGTAAAGTTTAGAGTGTAACAACGCATTCATCGTTTTATTTTCTATCAATAAAGATTCAATAAGTTGTCCTCGAACTTTAAGTTCCATTTGTTTTTTTAATTCTGATTTTAATAGATCGTTTTGTTTCTTTAAATTTTCTAGTTCTTTTCTTTTCTTTTCCAAAATCAGCAGGCTGTCGTTGTGTTTCCCCTGGTTTATTTTTATGACAAGAGGGCTTTTTATATATCCTCTTTCAATATCATCAGAAAGCACATCTTCTTCTTTGTATCGATTGGAGTCACGTTTCACTAAAAACTCATCAGAAAAATTCACACTCCTTGGATTATTTATTACATTAATATTATTGCTATAATAAATAGGTATTTCCATTTTTATTTCAAGTTTGGGGGTTTCATTCCTCAGGAAAAAATTGGTTTCATCATTTTGATTATATTCATAAGCCTGCACATTATTTTGATTATTAAAAGAATTCGTTTGCATGTCATCCTTGGAAATTCTTAAATGATTTGCAATAACTACCGGTTCAGCTTTTAATGAATGAAGGTTATCCACAGATTTTGTTTTAGGAAGTGAGGCATTAGGAAAATTAATTTGAGATGAATGAAATGCATAGTGGTTGTTAGGAATTTGAGGATTGAAATTGGGAGGAGAGTAATAATTAATCGATGTATGATTAAAAGAGATTTGATTATTGCAATTTTGAATAAATGGGACTGAAATTGGCGGACCTTTTAAGTTCGGTTGAAAAACATTGAAATTCATTCGAATGAAAATCCAATTCTAATAAATAAATAAGAAAATCTGAAAAAAAATTTATTCATATGAAAACTTTTGTAAATAATCATAGTTTTTTTTTTTAATTATGTAATAAATTTTCCAAAAAAATAAGTTTCGCCCACCGTGGGGCTCGAACCCACGACCACTAGCTTAAAAGGCTAGCGCTCTACCGACTGAGCTAGACGGGCTTTATATTCATTTGATCATTTTAAGCATAAATAATTTACTTAATTTCTTTCCTATTAATTTTATAAATTATGCTTTCATTTTTTCAAAAGTAATATATATATTGTTTTTATCTTTTAAGGAAATAATAGAAGGAAGTTTTACAATAAATGAAAAGAAAATAAAAAGGCCATCATTAAAAATTTATCCTTGTTCGAAAATCTTCACATTTTGTAACATAAATTCATTATTTGAATCAGAATAATCTAAAGAGCTGCAATTCGTTATTAGCAATTTTTCAAAATTTTCCTCTGGTTTTTCTTTTTTATTTTTTGTTTCCTCAGGCTTTTCATTTGCCTTTATTTTCAAATTCGAGAGATTTAGGAGAACTTCAGAAAAAGTATGATTTTCATCTTTTTTCTTTTTTGGAGTTTTGTATTTTTTGGTAATTGTTTTTTTTATCGTTTGAAATTGGGAGGTTAAAAGATTGGTACTTTGGAAGTCTTCATAATTATCTATCTTTTCTAGATCACTATAATCATTGTGATTATTTTCATCAAGATTTTGATTCTCTAAAGAATGCAACATTTGAAATGTTTTTTATTTAAAATGGATTTTTTGCTTGAATGATAAAATTTTTTAATGCAAAAAATAATTTCCAAACATGTAAAATCGAAATGGCAAATAAAAAATTGATTAATAATTCATTCATAAACTTCGTTATTTGTAGAATGAGGACTTCCCTCAAAAAAAACAAAATGAATTTTGTTCAAGAGGATTGGTTGTTTTTGGAAATTAAAAGTGATTGGACTTTCAAAAATAAAAAGAATTTACATGTGCTGATTTGCCAAAACAGCTAAGATTAAATAGTAAGTAGAATCTATTTTATTTATTTTTAACTACTAAAAAAATCAACTCTCAAAGTTATTAAATAATTGTTTCTCCTTTCATCATCAAATTATAATCTATTTAAATCATGCAATAAAAATAAAAAATTAAAATATAAAAAATGTTGAATTCAAATTACTTTCGATATTTTTATAACAAATTTCATTACCCAAAAATTCTTTTATAATCCTATTCAGAAAAAAAAAACTTACAACCACTAGCTTAAAAGGCTAGCGCTCTACTGACTGAGCGAGACGGGCTTTATTGATTTTTGAATTTGACGTATAGAAAAACAATTAAAACTTTAAATTTTCCTCAAATTGGTTTTATTTAATTAACGTAAATTTGATTGGGTGCATAATAAACTTGTTGTCTTCTTGCCTTTTTTCTAATACTGGAAATTCCTATCTTCATTCCTATCAGCATGATGATTACAATAACAGTGAAAGCCAACCATAACCATTCTACCACTTTAATAAAAGTTGTATTTAAAATCCCCATTTCCAATGCTCTAAAGCGAATTTTGGATAAAATTAAAATTGCCAATAAAATTACCCAACAAAACCCATTTCATTATTCCTTTTATTGTAAATGACCTGATATTTTCTCATGAAAACGTCACCAAATAACATAAATCCCATATCATCAGATCTTATCAAAATTAATATTAGAAAAAATGTCTAATATACGCCTGAATTGCTAAAATACATTGATTTGCAGTTCCTGTTCCCTATATAATAATGTTTAATCAAAGGATTTCCTTAATTTACTTCAGAAAGAAGGATGTAATCATAAGGAGTAAGAACAAATTTAGCTCCATAACCATAAATCGATATTTGAGGATATTGGTTTGCATTGCTTGTGGTCACGCAAGGACACACAACTCCAATGTATGTGTTCTGGCAAAAGCCTGAAATGGCATTCCACAAAGAATTATATGCCTCAGTGCTGAGTATCAAAAAGGAAGTTCCACTGTCGACTACTGCTTGCTTTGAATTACTCCTCAAAAAATCATCGCCGACTTCAACTCCCAATACCTCCATCATCTTCACATTCATATTTTATATATAAACAAAAAAATAGAAAAATTTAGTAGAACCCAATAGTCATCTTGGATTGCATCTACATATTTCGTATTATTTAACAATCTTTCAGGAATGGTCCCAGCGTAAAAGTAGGAATTCTCATTATCAGGTTTAATTTCAAAAGCGTAAATGCTTGACTGATAACAAAAATAATTAATTTTTGTTTTATAAGAAATACAATACATTTATTTGACCTGCATTGTAAGCCAAATCAAGGAAATTATTCACCGTAGCTAAATTTGATAATCCCAAAATACCATCTGCTTTCATCCCCTGCATAATTTTTAATTCACATTTTCTTGCAAGTTTTCATTATACTCTTAAATCAGAATCTTGATAGTTGGACCACAATAAACTTTGATTGACCCTTATTCCTAAAGAAGAAACTGTGAGAAAGTCTGATCCATAATATCCTGAAACTGAACCTAACCCATACTATAAAAACATTCTGTTTGCAAATATATTAGTTGTATCATTTACTTGAATAAAACCGGAATTGTCTGAGAGGTAAACAGTGCTTGAGTTTGATATATCAAAGCTTTGAAGGAAGCCTTGATAGGGAACCCAAAGGATCTAAAAAAATTTTCCTGAGCGATTTCGACAAATTTTTACATGGGATCCGGTGTCAAAAATGAATGTTTGGGATTGTGGAGGAGTTCCTATTCCAACTGTTCCATAATATTGCAAATCCTGAAAATTTTCGAGAATCATTGGAGGAAAAACTCCATTTTTAATAAACATTGACATGTGATTTCTCACAATTTGCGCTTAAAAACTCATTTTTTGGGAAAAGAAAATGAAAATTACTTTTCGTATGGTTGACGTAGCGCTTCAGCTCAATATAACCTGTATTTCCTAAACATTTTATTTATAAAATAATATATTTGCTGTGGTTTTATCTTCGACCTTCCAAGCCCTGACAAGAGAAAAGGAAAAATGAAAGGAGGAATGACAATGTTATCAATAATGTCCAAAATGGCATTTCAAAAAAAATTTAGTTTCAAAGAAATTATTTAAGAATTTTTTAATCAACAAAGAAATATTTTGTTAATGGTATCAAAATTTTTTCGAATGAACCTTAACATAAATTTTTTTTTTATGAAAACACAGCATTCATCTCATAAATAATGAAACTTGAAAATAAAACATAAAAATAAATTTTTTTATAAAAAATAAAGATCTATAAATAATTTCGTTTTTAGCATCAATAGCGTAAAGGCGAATGATTTTATTTTCCTATAAAAGCATTTTTATAATGTTCGTAAAATTATAATATCTTTTTTAATTTTATTTCCTATGCTCACCAAACTCAAAGCAGCCCTTGGAATTTCGTTTGCTATTTAGGTGTTTATATAACTTTGGCAATCCTTTTTTTCGGTGGCGTCATTTCAAAGACTCTCTTATTAATAGCTCTTGTTTACCAATATTTCTTCCTCACAGAATGGGACAGATGCCGAAAATTCATTAATTGGCTAGCACCCTACCATTTCTTTAAGGAAAATGGGTTGATTCTTGAAGAAGAAATCACAGATAAAAAGAATATGTTTTGTTTTCATCCTCATGGTATTTTGGTGATGTCCCTTCCTTTTTCTTGTTTGCGTCATCCTGTTCTCTTTAAATCTAAGATGTTAGCTTCGAGAGCTCTTTGCCTTGCTCCATTAAGCGGTTTACTGTTGAAATGGTTGGGAGGTTCAGAAGTATCTCCAAAGAAATTTAAACAATATTTGGAAAATGGAGATAATTTATGTTTTTCCCCTGGTGGATTTGAGGAAGCCACCATAAGTGATCACAGAAGAGATCGTGTCTACATAAATAATCGAAAAGGATTTGTGAAGTATGCACTTGAATATGGGTATAAGATGTATCCTTGTTATACTTTCAATGAAAATAAAGCCTATTTTACATATAATGGATTCGAGAAGATTAGATTATGGTTGAATAAATTTAAGATGCCAGCAGCGGTTTTCATTGGAAAATATTGGATTTTTCCAAATGATAATTTAAGGTTCTACACAGTCATGGGAAAGGGCATAGAATGCCCAAAGATTGATAACCCAACTCATCAACAGGTTGAAGAATACCATCAAAAATACGTGGAAGAGTTGAAAAGAATCTATTACTCTTACAAAGATAAATATGGTGGAAGCGATGTTTTGGATATTTTGTGAAAGAAATGCGTAGTTTATTAATAAATTTCTTTAAAAAAAACAATTATTTTCTAGAAATTAGAAAAAATTTATGAGTTTTTTTTAATTTTTTTTTTTATTAAAATGAAATAATTTCCTTTCTTATCTGTCTTGTTTTTTTGAATTTTTAATTTTTAAATGGATTGTATTTTTTTTTAATAAAAATCAAAATTCAAGTCATAAATTTCAAATTCCTAAACGAATTTATGACGCATTATGTCTAATTAGAGATTAAATTGAAAGTTCAATTTACCTTATAAAAATTAAGAATTTCTAATTTTAAATTTACGGTAATAAAAATTTATAAATTAAAAAAATTCAATTTTTGATGTTTTTGTTGTAAAGAAATTTTTTACTTAATTACTATAACAGAAATGTGAGATGGTGAGGATAAGGATGTTGCAGGGCAAAAATAAAAAAATTCTTAATTTAATCTTTTCCCAGAGCAAAAATTTTAAAAATGGACAAAATGAGAGTATTTGATGATTTTCTAAGATTGGTAGGCTGAAAAAACTGCCCAATAATCTACTCATCGAGACGAGTCGAATGATATCGATTTCATTAAAAAATTCAAAACTTCATTTTTGATCAGTGGGGAAAAAAGGCAGCATTTTTTACTTGTTTTTCAAGTTTTCAATGGAAAAAAAATTGGAAATTCAAATTTTTCAAGTATGCCTGGCTTTTAGGATCAATGAGGAATGTATATGGGAAAACATTGAAAAAATTTTCAATGAAAAAAATGACAATCGAAGGTGAACCTTGAAAGCAGGTATGCGCGACCGTAAATTGAGGTATATTGGAACGAAAATCATATGGCTAGAAAGAACAAGGAAAAATAGTGTTAGATCAGCACAAGGTTTTTTCAACGATATGAAAAATGGTTCAGAAATTGACGGAAAATCAAAATACACAGTTTTTTCAGAATTGCTACAAATTAAGCCTTCAAAATAAGACCTAATACAGATTATAACAAATATTAAACGAGATTCTAATGACAGGAACTGAAAGGAATGTAGAGGCTAAGCATAAATACGGCAGCAGAGGAAGTATGGAAGAAACAGCCATCAATGTTTATGTGGTCGATCAGTTAATTTCATTAAAATATTATTTAAGGAGGAAAAAAAAAATAGATAGAAAATGAATAATTAATATTTGTTCTTTTATATTTATTTCATTTATAAAATAAAATAAATATAAGCTTCTTTTGGGTTTTGAAATACCAAATAATTATTAAGACTTCAAATGTGCTTAAGTGCCATGCAACTCAAAAAAAGTTCCAATATTTTTAATCAATTTTTCATCCAACCCCTTCATTTTTTCCAAAGTCCTGATCCAAAATGAAATTAAAACTCTGAAATCTATTTATATGGTGAAAAAAAATGTTAATTTATTTCTTGAGCTTCATTTTTAGGATAAAATGGTGATCAACATTCCTTGTAATGAGAAATGTTGGGGAGATATTACATTATTGAATATAAAAAACAAAAGAAAAATACAAAAATTGGTCAAAGAGACCGATTCCAAAAAGCTCTGTCTCCGCATTAGATTTTCAGAAGATTACCCTTCAAAACCCCCAAACTTCCATTTATATTATAAAAATTATGATGAATTTACGAATGACGATTTAAAATTCTTACAATATTCCATCGAACAAAAAGCTAAAGCCTTATCGATTTTGAATGAACCTATGATTTTCGAAATTTCTCTACATTTGCAAGAGGAATATCAAAAATTGAAAGATCTCACAAATTTTTATGAAAATTGGGAGAAAAAAGAAGAAGAACAAAGGGAAAGTCAAGAAAATTTTTTTTTCATGGATAATCATTGATTTTAAAAATTTCAGATGAACCCAAATTTAACGATGATCTTGAAGATAATCATGATGAAGGAATCTATGAGGAGAGTTTTAAAAAGGATATTGAAGATACATTGAAACGAAAAATAATCAGCAGCGGAACGCCTTTGCAGGAAAAAAAAGCGAAAAAATTAGTGTTAAGTCAAGCGGATGGAGATTTCAAATTGGAAAAAAATGACTTTTATGAAATCACAGATCGAATGAAGTAAAAATATTAACACAACTAAAATAAATAAAGGATGAAGGTCTGACTTTATTGAACTTAAAAAAATCACAAAGAGACTCAATAAAACCGTCATTAAAGCACAGAATATTTTAGATAAAAATATTTATCTCATCAAACGAATTCAATACAATCCTCAATCATTGGAAATCTGGGAAAAACATTTACAACAACTTATGAATCTTCATCATGAACATTTAATTCGATACTATCAAGTGTGTTTATATATATTATATTATAGAAATGTTTTTAGGGGTGGATAGAAGAAGAAATTCAAGACCCAGATAAATATCCGAAAGTCCTGTAATAATTTTTTTCTCTTATAAAATAGAATTATAATAAATATAGAGATAAATCCGAAGATGAATTAGATATTTCTTTTCAAGATCTGTTGATAATTAATTCTTTCTTTTAATTAAAGGGATTTATGTTGTTTAGAGAAAATAATGAAGAAAAATTATCAGAGTGGAGTCAAGAAGATAATTCTAATCTCCATTTGTCTGAAAGCAAGGATAACATTATTGAAAACACCGGGCAAAAAGTGAAATATTTGTATATTCAAATGGAATACTTCAAGGAAATAACATTGCTTTCTGCATTGAAAAACAATTTATTGAAAGACAAAAACACGAAGAAGAAAATTATCAGTCAATTAGCTTATGCAATCAGTTATATTCATGAAAACGGAATGATTCATCGAGCGATAAAACCAAAAAACATATTTCTTGACAAAAACATGAATTTAAAGCTGGGTGGCTTCGGAGATCCAACTCTAGATGACACTTCTGAAGATCCAAAATATTGTGAAATATCCGAAAAATTTACACAAAAAGTAAAATGTTTATAATATATATATTTATTGGATTATTTAAAAAAGTCGGATATGTATTTTTTTGGGAAAATAATGTTTTTGATTTGGTATGATTTCGAATCAGATAAACAAAGGAATGAAATTTTCTCGGATATAAAAAATGACCTCGTCTTAAAAATTGAAAATTCCAAAAAAATAGTTCAAGACGAAATTTTTGTAAGTTTTTATTTTTCTCTATTTTTAATAATTTTCCTCGACAATAGAACCTCATCAAGCAATTACTAAATCCTAATCCCTTGTTAAGGACGGCAGCTAATATAATACCAAAAATGTACTAAAAAGCTATAATAATTCTATATTTTTTTGGAAAAAGATTAGAAGATTTCTTTTTTTCAAAAGACATTTCTTCATATCCGAATATTTTTGTGCGAAAAAAATTGATTCCCTTTTTGTTTCAATCAAAAAATATTGAAAAATCCGAATTAGAGAGTGGAAATAAAGCGCTGAACAAAAAATTTCCACTAATTATAAAATTTCTTAATTATTTAAAGAACAAAATTGAAAAGACATTTCAAAATAACAACGCAAAGAATTATGAAGTATTATATAAATAAATGATAACAAATTCATCAAGTTTTTTTTTAGATTGACCATAAAATTCCTTTTTTAGAAAAAACATTAATTTATAAATCTACTTTTGATGGAGGACCAGAAAATGGATACGCAAATCAAAGGATAACATTCCAAAAAACGCTATTAAGTCGACACAAAAATGAAGATCTTCTGGCTGATTGTCTATTCGTCGACAATAAAGGAGTTCTTCTTGAAAAACCAAAAGAAATAGTTTGGAATTTGGCTTTGTATAATTGTTTTTCTAGATATATCTAAACTCAAAAAAAGCTCGACTTCTTCAAATAAGAAAGCCTTCCATAAGAGATATGCCTTTCATAAAGCTCATAATTCAAATATTAATTGGATTGCTTTCTATGATTTAGTTCATTTAAATTAAACTCTGCTTTTTAAAAAAAATTAATAGATTTATTCCACAAAACTATTAAGCCAGAATTTTGAATATGTTGAAAATCTGAACAGTCTAGATCCAGACATAAATGCTGAGCAAGCAAATGAAGCTGAAACAATTGCTATTGCTTATGAATCTATAAAAAATATGCTTCCGAATGATGTATAAAAATGAATTTTATAAAAATATTCATTTTTTGAAAATTAAAGAGCGAAATCGAAATTTCTTTATGTCATACAGGCATACTTGATATCATCATCAATCATTGTGAATTCACAAATGATCAGACAGAGTTTTTAATCAATAATTTATATTTATTGAATCAGATGACAGAAAAAGACTTTTTTCGTTTTTGCATAACTAATTTTATCAACAAAAATAAAAGCCCATTCAATCCCGTGAAATTGCATTCTTTTTGTAATAATAATTTCTGTTCTTTGTTTAAAAAATAAATTTTACAAAAGTTAAGCTTCTAACAATAAGTCAACAACTTAATAAAGAAGATGAGCAAAATGATGATGAAAAGAAAAATAAAAATGAGAAAAGTGAAAACGAACAGAAAGTCTTAGAGCAATTTGAGCTGCAACTTTCCCCCACAAATCGCAACCTATTTAAATTTCTAAAATTTCAAATGGAACAATTATGCAAGGATTTGGAACTGTTAAATCTTCAAAAAAAACCGATATTCTTTGATTTTTTCCTTTTATCCGTCAATCCTCTAGCATACTATAGTGGTCTCATTTTTTCAGTAATGAAAATGTCATAAAAAAACCTATTTATTGTTTATAGATTCAGATTAAAAAAAAAACTGAGAAAATTTTTAAAAAAACGCAGAGCAAATTTGAAATGAAAGACTTTATAATTTTTGGGGGAAGGTATTAAAAATTTACATCATTAGTTATTATATTATTTAAATTTAAATTATATTAAACAGATATGATAATCTCATTGAAAACTATGAAAGATTTCAGAACAGTCAGTATGATGGATTCGTTGGAATTCATTTTGACATATTTTTGCAGAAAATTGTTGAAAAAAACTTTGCCTTTTTCCAAAAAATCATTAGAGAAGAATCTGGTATATTTTTTAAAAATAAACCAATAAAAATAAAAATAATCAATATTCAGTAATTGATATCGGAATTCAAGTTCATAGTGGCATTTTGATCAATGAAAAAATAAAATTATTCAAAAAACTAAGGGAAGAAGGACTTAAAGTCTGTTTTTATAAAAGTTTTGAATTTTATTATTAAGTTCAAAAAATAAAAGATAAACTATCTTGAAAGTAGACAACAAAAATCTGATTCCACTTTAGAAAAACTCCGAATTTTGATCAAAAAGGACAATAACAATTTGATAAAAGTAAAAAAACTCCTTAAAAAATTTAACATTATTGCTGACATTTCTCATTAAGTACGAGATCAAAGATAATGAAAAAAATAAAATTTTCAATCAAGAGAGCTTGGAAGGTGTTTTGGAATACATAAAAAAGATTTTTAAGAAATAAGGAATTTATAATATTTTCGTTTCAACATGATTAAACATAATTTTTTCTTTATAATCTATACAAATTAAATTCAAAAACAAATTGAGACTATAAATTCTTTATACTCCTTCATTATTTAAAACTTTCCTGGTGAACATTCCAAATGGCAGACATCATATAATCATCTCTCATAGCACTTTTCAGAGGACTTTCAATTTCTGAAGGTTCTGCAACTTCTTCACAACAAATGTTTTGCTTCACAATAGTTAAAAACGATTTATTGTAACCATATAGCATAGTGTTAAAAAATCCTATTAAACTTCCCAGAATCAAATGGACACAATGCAAAGCAAACAAATCAATATCGAAACACAATAAAATTGTATTTAATGTTGCAAAAAACCAACTCAAAATCCATATAATCGGGAACCAGATTAATTTTTGGATATTCGGAATGAAATCAAAATGATGTTCGAGATTTATCTGTTTTAGGAGACCGAACACGTTATAAATCATTATTATATTCACTAAAATGGCAATCCATATTTCAAAATAAAAATTCCATATGCTAAACAAAATGTTCCTTTTTGCATTATTTTTATTCATAAAACACCAATATTCATTAGGTCCATAATCACCGCTTATTAAGGGTCTATTTATTAATATAATATTATTAGGATTACAAAATTTATGTACATCGCACTTAAAATAAGGGGGAATCCAAATGAAAGTAAGAAATATTTTTTTTCCCAATGATCAATCCTGTTCAACTTGACAACAGTTTGATATAGAGAAAAAAATATGGCTGTACTCCAAGCCATTGAGCTTAAAGCTCCAAAATTCGAAAGAAAAGCTTGGGCATTGCAAAGATTTTCATTAAAATGATTCAAAAGGATTGGAATTAACAAATTAGCAACCGATATTATGATATCGGAAATGAAAACATAGATTATCATTCGGAATAAGAAAATATGGTGGTTTTTAAAATAAACCATCAGAAATATAAATAAAATAGAAGCTATCAAAGAAAAGGAGGAAAACAAAATGGAAAGAATCTGGATCTCCAGATTGTGGTTCGGATTTAAATGGGAAGATTTTTGCATAAAAAAAAATCGATTTCTATCGTTTTGTTTTCAGAAATTTTTTATTTATGTTCCTTAAAAAATAAAAAATTAATTGAGGACTTGGAAATTTAGGAATTTCTGCCCAATTTTTTTAATTTTGCTATAAAAAAAATTTCGTTTAATAAATAATTTCATTCAAACCAAAAAATTTGAAAAAATAATGTTGCTAAAAAGAACTCAAAGCTTGAAAATCTTTATTTGGATTTTTAAAAAGAGTGTGAACTTTTTTAAGACTGAGAATAAGATGATTAATGAGAGGAAAGTGTTTTTCAAAACGTCCGAAGGGCTTTAAATGTAATTTTTAAATCTATTTTTTTGAGAAAGTTCCATTCTTTAAGTTAGCTATTTTATCCATTGTCTTGAGTCGAGTTTCAGCAATTTAAAAATTTAAATAATTTAAGCAATAATTTAAAAATTGAAAAATAAGAATTGTGAAAGTATTTCTAATTAAAATATTGAAAAATGGAACCAAATTCTACCCCAACATGCTCCCTCTGCTTCGAATTTCAGGAAGGCCAAATCCACTTTTCTTGTGGACACATACTCTGCCCAAATTGTTTTTGTTTCATTCTATTTGACAACATTAAAACAAAATTCGTGCAAAAAGCTTCTTTTTATTCCAAAATAGAATATCCACAAAAATGCATTATTTGTCACAAAGGTTCTATAAACCTCTCCTTCGATAGTCTGTTCCGTCTTAAACCTAATAAAGTCATTGCTCCAAGAGAAATTTGTGATATTTGTGAAGACAATGAAGCCAAAATTTATTGTTTCGATTGCAAAAAGCTATTTTGTGATGAACATTTGGCAGCTGTTCATGACCTTTCCAAAAAGTATGGAAACCATCAAATGTGCTCGTATAATATTTCGAAACATAAAGAAAAAGGACTCAAAAAATTCGTCTGCAATTGTCCTGAAAAAATAGATTTGATGTTTTATTGCCAGACTGATCAACGTTGGATTTGCAAATGTTGCGCTAGATGGGAACATGAAAATCATATTAAAATTCTAAGACCCAAAGAAATTCAAAAGGATTTCCAACAAAATTTAAAAATTTTGATAGAATCATTTCAAGTGTTCGAAAGAATATGTTGAAAAATATCAAGAATACAATTGAGGATCAAAAGAAACAACTGTTCCAAAATATCGATCAAATAATCAACTTAGCTAATATATTAAAAGAAAAAATCGAGGAAAAAAGCAAAAATGAAATAATTTTTAGAGATACTCAGTTT
>Ga0302186_10002261_pt1 | contig 14975 bp, 10 predicted proteins | sample II_Bog_E1_2_FD_198782 | JGI IMG/M metagenome (GOLD analysis project Ga0302186, IMG submission 198782) | Peat permafrost microbial communities from Stordalen Mire near Abisko, Sweden - II_Bog_E1_1 | ecosystem: Environmental > Terrestrial > Soil > Wetlands > Peat | place: Sweden: Abisko... | reverse complement strand
AGAAACCGAAAATCAAGGATGTGGAAATTTAAGGCACGAAGTTTTTATGTATTAAAATTATATGAAGTGATAGGAATTTTTTTAAATAATTCTTGAAAAAAAAAATTGGTTTCACTAAAATAAATTCAATGCTGATTTAGTTAATAAAATTTAAAAAACCATAATTTAGTAAAAATTTAATGTTGTGAAAAAAAATCAATAAAGAGTCTCTGATAACAATAAATATATCGTAATGTAAATGAATATTTTATGAAAAGATCCAAAAGTTCAGCCAAAGCTTGGAATAAATTTGCATAGCCTTCACAAACGGATATACCACTTTTCAGAACTCCTTCTGCAGAACAATCTTTGTTATATGAACTAGAGCTGTTAGGTGCACCCAACACACTGTCGTAGGAGATATTGTGACTGATCCAACAAAAAATCACCCACCCTTTTTCCATATTGTCTTTAGCAAGAGATTTCAGTTTTGCGGCAAGAGTTTTAAGGCTCAAACCATTTGGAGTTTGCAATATCGTTTGATTGTATTTCTGGTTCTCGATTACAAGCTTCCTTTTATCCATGATTTCATCTGAAAATGGGATTTGACTTTTTTCTTTTTTCGAGGTATCAACAAAAATTTCGGTTTTTTGAGGAAGCTTGACTTTTCTAACAAAGAGAGTCTGTGGTTTCAATGAGTTTTGGCTAAATTCTGAAGGTTTTTTACAATTGATCTCTTTTATTTTTGAATTTTTTGAAAGAGGGTCTTTGGTTTGGGAAACATCATTTTCATGAGAGACCTCGCTTGAGTCATCAGTTGAAGTTTGGGAACATGAGACATTTATATTTTGTGGACTATAGTTCTGGAAAATTAAGGACAAGAATTGCTTTTGGAGCTGATTCAGACTAATTGAAGCATTCAAAATACCAGAACTGCTTCTGAATTCAATTTTATCAGATTCAGAAATAGCGCATGATATTTTTGATGCCTTAGAAGATGCGACCAAAGCTTGTGAGGTTTCAACAAAATGGATAGAATCCATAATATTGTACTGGAAAATCCTTGTTTTATAATTTTATAAACTTGTAAAATTTGTTTTTGAATTTATAATCGGGGAAAGTATAGAATTACCGTAAATGTATAGAAAAAATTGTATTTTTTTTTGGAAAATTATAAAATTTTTAAATTTTTCAAAATTTAATTATTTAGAATTTTAGAAAAACTTTTTTTCTAGGAAGGCGACATCTAAGATCTTTTCATCAAAATTCTTCTTATTAAATTCTAATTTTTAATTATTTTCTTATTTTTCTTCTTCTCCAGATGAGTAATTATATCCACGTGACTAAACTAATCAAAAATTGCCAACAGACTTCGATATCTCAATTACGAATCTTGAAGAATAAATGGGGCTTAATGTCTGCAACCTTGTCAAATTGATGTCACAACTTTTGACAATAAAATATATAAAAAAGAGGTATTTGTGCTAATGAACCCATATATCGACATGAAATATTGGTCGACCTTCAATAAACATATATTCAAAGGAGAGCTTGCATTGAGGAGATGAGAAATTGTGCTGTTTTTATGGGGACTTGTTGTATACAATCTCTTCAAAATTGGGTTGCACATTCATTATATATAATTATATATTTATATTTTATAATTTATATATTTATATATATTTTTTTGTGAAAGATATTGATGTAAATTAATTAGCAGCGCGAAAAAATTATTGTTTCTTCCACTTTTTTGCTGTCCTGGGTTGTGATTTATATCAAAATCATTTAATTATCCTCTGATTATGATAATAGTCTGTTTCATTTTCCAGAAATGCCAGTTTTTTGAGGCATTGCATTATAGTAAGGGAAAGGCTTAGGGCAAAAATAGAAGAGGCAATTCTGAACATATAGAATAGAAAATGGATTTAGATATTTATAAGGAGCAATTTAAAATTTGGCGATTAAAGTTTTGAATTTTTTAATTACCTAAGCGAATAAATTTAGCTTAATTAAACTTGATGTTTTGGACTGAATTCGAATATACTGTTATTAAATTATTTTCCTAACTTAAAAAAAAACTACTAATTATGTTTTCATAATAAAAAAAACCCGAAAATAATATCTAAAAACATAAAAATAATTTCATTATGTCCAAAAGAAAGGCAGAAGCCAGTCTTGACCCGCCTCTCGAGAAAAGAGTTCGATTTTTTAATTCAATCTTCTTTATCTTTATACATATAATCCAAGATCAAAACCCCTTCCAAATGTTGTCATGCATGTGATTGTCATCCAGAGGAAAGTCCATCAAAACTCATTAACAAAGTCACCCCCTCCAAAACCCTTACTCCATCCAAAGAATCCATTTATAAACCTTCTGACAACAAAAAAACTCCAAGCAAAGACTCCAAACTTTCTGATGATAAAAACTTGACCCATGAAAAAAAGCCCGTTTTGTTCTCCAACCTTCTCAGCCAACCTTATCTTGAAGTGCCCCAGAATAAACCAACTCTTTTTGGCAATATCTTAAAAAGCTCACCGAGCAAAACTCCCAATACTGAAAAATCTGAAAAACCGACTCTCTCCATATTTGGAAGCTTACCCAAAGAAGGTGGCATCTTTGGTCCCGTTGGTAAATCCATATTTGATTCGGTGCCTCGAGGAGGACTTTTTGGTAATTTTAATCCTACAAATAATGGGGGGTTATTTAGTTTGGAACGATTTAAAAGTCAAGATTCAGGTTTCTTTGAAGTTATTTAGAGAAAAATTATTAGATTTTGAGAAGATAATGAAGGGGAAGATGGAGGAGAAGACGCAGAATGCAAGAGTCCAGAAATCAATCCAAATGAAAGCCATGGGAATTATCAATATGATCAATCATATGAGAAAATAATTCAAGTAAGAAAGAGGAAATAATTTCAAATCAAATGTGTTTTTAGAGGATTTTTCATAAAGTTAAGGTAAATGAGAAAAACGGTGAAAATGGGACAGTTTCCCTCGAAAGAGAAAAATCTGGAAACAAAACCATTCTTTTGGTGTTGAGGTAATAAGCAACTAATTTTTTAAATGGAATGGGGATGTTTTTGAAAGAAATCAAGCAAAACTTATTTTGGATCAGGGGGTGGTTCTGAAAAAACTCACAAAATTGGGAACTATTAACAAAAGAACAGATAGTTTGACAGTGCTGATATTTAGTTCTGGAGCGGAAGGAAAGTTACAAAAAAAGATATGCAAATTATTGGTATAGAAGCAATAAAAATCACATTAGAGAATAATTTTTCTATTAATTGAATAGTTTGGAAACAACAAGGATTGCTCTGAATTCAAGGAAGAATTAGTGAAACTTATTTAGGAAATTAAAGAAAATGAAATTCATCTTTAATAATAAATAAATATGCTTCAAAGAAAAAAAAATGATTTTTAACTTTGAAAATTATTAAAAAAAACATTTTCTATTAAATAGTTCGAAAACTCTTTCAAATGGGAAATCTCATGTCCTCCAAAAAAGTCAGCAGACATGTGATGATTTGTGGTCTTGAAGCCTCAGGGAAAACAACCTTATTTAATCTTCTGGTTTATGGACAACCGCAAGAACTCAAAAATAAGCCAGATATCATTTTAGATACTCACAAAGAAGGGGCAAAAGAAAAAGAAACTTTAGGCTTTAATTTCGAATATGCTGAACCTAATCAAACTGCGAATTGCATCGGTTTTTGGGATCTCGGAGGGAAAGACACAATTCGGGCGATTTGGCCTAGTTTTTATAAGAATATCCAAATTTCAGGCTTGATATTCGTGGTGAATGCTAATGATGAAGATGATAGAATCATTGAGGCGAGGATGGAATTGCAAAAGTTATTGAATGAAGAAGAATTAAGAAGTTCTGTGCTTTATGTTGTGTTCAATGATATTATTACAAAAGAGGATGAAGAAGATAAGTTTAATAGAGTGAGTGATGATCCAACAATTAGACAAACTGTATTTTTTTAGCTAAAAGTATTTATGGGGGAATGTATTTAAAACAATATGTATTTTTGTTTAAAGATGTATTTTGTAATTTTGATTATGGGTGTATTCAGACAATATATAGATTTATTTATATATTTTCAATAAATGGGAACTTTCTACCTGGGAATAAAATTATTATCTAAAAAAAGATTTTAGAGGAAAGAATTGGCATGAACGCAATACATCCCAGTGTGATAAAACAATCTGCATTGTTAAATTTGGCTTTGTTAAAGGATAAATTAAATAATCCTGATCCAAGAGATAAATTTGGGGCTTATGAGGTTAAATGAATTTTTTTTTTAGTTTTTTGTCATTAATTTTTTTTTTTTTTTTTCATAGGCCATTTTGGAAATGAAAAACTGGTTTCTAAAACAAATGGAGGATTATTAGAAAAACTCCAGCAAAAAACACGCGATTTTCGTATTATTAATACAGTAAAGGAAAAAATTTTGATTTTTTTTTAAATAGCAAGATTAAAAAAAAAACAGAAGCTAAAATTTATAAAAAACTCCGGATTTTTTCTATTTCTACTTTCAAATGTCCTTCACTACATCAGGGCGTCTACCTGTCACCGCCCTTTGTCAAACGAGCATTTCCAACTCTCCCTTCTCTGATGAATCGTTCCGTTTCAACAACAGTTCCTTCGTTTCAGATTCAGGTAATTATCTCACCGAATCATTCAAAATCAACAAAAGTAAAAATATTTCAAAAAAAATCGGATAATAATACCTTTTTTTATTTACAGATTTCCTTATTTGTCCCAAAATACCCTTCATCCCTGAAAGTCAATGGCTTGAAGCCGCATTTTGCCAAATATGCTCAACAGTCTTTGATAAATTAAAGGCCGATTTCAGACATCATTGGTAATTTTCATGTCAAAGCATTAAAATTTAATTGTTTTTTGAATTTCAGCCGGATTTGTGGATCGTCAGTTTGCGGCCTGTGTTCCAACAAGAAAATTAATGAGAAAAGGGCCTGTGACCTATGTTTTCTAAGAATTGAAAGCCAAGAATTAATTGAGCGGAAAGAAAAAATGCTAACGATGAAGGATGAAACGATCAAAGATCTCGAAATCACGATCAAAGTGACGAAGGAGAAGCTTAATAAGGTTTTTGATGAAATCAAGAACCAAAACAATGAAAATGTTGCTTTAGAAAAGAAGAATCAGGAGAAATTGGAAATTTCGAAAAGGAAACTGAATGAAACTAAGGATATTTGTACTAAAATTTCTGAAACTTATAAGAAAAACAATGAGAATTTATCAAAACAAAATGAAATAAAAAATCTGAAAACTGACGAATTTGATCGAAATTTGAAGAAAAACAAGGACGTGATTTCAGAAATCGAGAAAAAGATGATAGCAAAACAAGCCAAGGTGGAAGAATTAGAAAACCTCATAAATCAAATCGCGAAGACTAAAACCACAAAATCTTATGCGGACATTTTCGAATTTCTTGAAATAAATGATGATATGTTGAGCATTTGTATTGATAATAATTCAAGATCAGAAAGTCTTGATGAATTATCAGGTTTTATGCATAAGATGAGAAAATCTTTAGCCAAGGCATCAGAGAAAAAAAGCATGATGTATGGACATTCCTTGATCAAGAAATCATATGATAGATTAAAAATGAAAAGAGAAAAAAGGTTAGGGATAACACAACATGGGTTCTGTTGCGGAAGCAATGATTGCAAGGTCTTCTAAAGGAATATAATTACAATATGAGGTTTATTCTTCGTTACATTATAAATAGGATCAGGAACAGGATTAATAATAATTACCGGTAATTAATTTTGGAGATTTTTTTAGTTTTAAATATTTTTGCTTTTTTGATTGCAAAATGAAGCTTTAATTTAAATAATTTGAAAAAAAGCTATTTTTTATTTTTCGCCTTTTACTTAAAATTATGAATTTTCTTATAAACAAATTTCTGTTTCAGAAAAAAATTTCTATAAAAAATATTTTGAGCACTTGAAATTAAATAAAAAATCTTGGAACAAAAAGAGCAAGGAAAATTTTTAATTACTTTCAAAAAATTTCGATAAATTTTTTATTTCAGAAGAAAAATGGAAAACCCAGCAGCCACTAACAACCCACCATCTCAAGGTTATGACTATCCCCAAGGTTATCCTCAGGGTTATCAACCTCAAAGCTATCCTCAACCTCAACCTCAAGGCTATCCCCCTCAAAATTATCCTCCTCAAGGTTATCCTCAAAATTATTCTCCTCAAGGTTATCCTCCTCAAAACTATCCTCCTCAAGGCATGCCTCTACAGTATCCTCAAGGCAATTCTCCCCAAGTTCAAATAGTCTTACAACAACCTTTGGTTGCAAATCCACCCAAACCACAAAATCAATGTCTGCGCAATCCGATAACCTGGTTTTATTGTGTTTGTTTTGCGATAGAAATCACAGGCGTAATTCTGTTGTCGGTTGGGGGTTCCAAATGTCCTTCTGGATGCAACAATACAAGATGTTGGGCAACCAATTATTACACTTATGATTGCACATGCAATGATGGATATTGCAGAAACAAGGTAGTAGATGTAGGATTGATGGCGGCAGGAGGTTGTCTTTTAGCTGTAGGAATTGTATCCATTATTTGTTTGACTGTATATCGCCGTCGCTATATGAGAAGATATTAATTTATGATAACATTTAAATTCAACAATGTCTTTCCCCCATTTTGGGAAAAATTGAATAATTTTCCTGTTTTTCCTTATTTGAGTCTTTGAATTAAAATCATAATAAAAAGGCAAAAAAAAAAAATTTCAAAATTTTAGATATTTCATTCAATAATAAATGGAAAACCAACAAAACCCAGGCCAGGCTCCTAATAACACAGCAAATTCTACTTCTCAAGGCTATCAAGCTCCACAAGGTTATGAACCTCAAGGCTATGCTCCTCAAAATGCACCTCAAGGTTATGCACCTCAACCCCAAGGCTATCAGCCTCAAGGCTATCCACCTCAAGGACAATTACAAGGCCCTCAGCCTCAAGGCTATCCACCTCAAGGATATCAACCTCAAGGACAACCCCAAGGATATCAACCTCAAGTATATTATCTTGCTCCTCAAAATCAACCTTTGCTACCAAATCAAAACAGGCCGAGATCCTCAACTTGCAACTGCACTGCGATAACTTGGTTTTATTTGTTAGCCATAATTCTAGAAGTAGTAGGAATTGTTTTGCTGATTGTTTCATGGTCAACGTGTCCTTCAGGCTGTAGCAATACAGAATGTTTCGGTTACAATTACAAGATAAAAAATTATGCATATTATAGTTGCACTTGTGATGATGGGTTTTGCAGAAACTATGGGAATATTGGAATGATCGTTGTAGGAGGTATTTTATTAGGTCTTGGAATTCTAAGCATGATCAGTGTGACAGTGTATCGTCGTTGCATCAGAAGGAATCAATAATTTATTAATCTAATTAATTAATTAGATGGGAATCACGGTTTTTTAAGGTTTCTCGAAAAGGGACCGAATCCGATTAATAATTAATGGATTCAGGCTATAAGCCTCTAGAATTTAATTTAATTTAATTTAATTTAATTAATTAGATTATAGTGAAATTTAGCAAAAAAATTGTGAAAGCATCGCGTTTCATCCAAATATTTATAATTATTATTATTCTTTTATGTATAAATGCCAAAAAAATTGTTTTTTAATTTCTTTCTATATTTTAATAATAATTTTTAATTTTCTAAGTTATTTTATTCTTTTGAATTTATTTTTGCCTTAAGATTATTTCTTCATTTTTTTTTGCTCCATCATGTAATTATTATATGTCTCTTCCTTTTTAACCAGTGCTTTTTTGTTCCATTTATTCGAAATCAAATTAATACTGGTGCTCATTTTTCCAATATTGCTGGGTGGCATTGCTTCCTTAATTAACGAACCTAAAAATGCAATTTTACAATTTTTAGCTTATTAAATATGCAAAAAAAATTAACCTAATTTATCGCTCATGATGAAGATGGAAAATTTTTCAATAGTTTTCAAACTATCATTATTAACTGATGCATAATCAAATCGACCTCTGAGATCAGTATAGCCATCCTTATAAAAACTAATTTCTCCTGAATTATTTTTCGAAAATGCTTTGACATACACCTTGAAAAAATTATGATGAATTAGACATTTATCAATAAACGTATATAGAGAAATTACTTGAGAAAGCGGTTTGTTATCATTATCAGTCACCTTAATTTGAGCATAGGTTTCAATAATGTGAACTTTCAACGATGTTGAGAAATATGTGATCGAGGCAGTTTTACTCTTCCCTTTCACTTGGATGAAGACATTATTTTTCTTGAGTTTCTCAGGAATTTTCCAAATTTGCTTAGATCCCTCTTTCTCCTCCAATTGAACATTCTCTGAGAAATTCGGTAAAATATATCCGAAATCATCTGACCCCTTAAAAATAAATAATTTAATTTAAATATATATATATAACTCCATATTATAATAAGATTATGATCACAAAAAATCACATTAATATAATTAATATACACACAGAAATCAAAAAATATATCAATAATCTATAATTTACCTGCAATAAAAAAGGATTTCTTGAAAAGAGCACTTCTAAATCTATCAGATAATAATTGATAACAATTTCCTTGCAATTTTGTGTATTTAAATGCAAATTATCTTCAATTAGCTCGAGATTAACCACTTCTTCGGTTTCCGCTCCCTTGATATTCTGTTGTTTTTCTGTGAGCTTTTTCTCTTTGCTTGCATCCGTTTCGTCTATTAAATCCTCTCCATCATATTCAGCCAATTGATTCGCAATTTCATAGAACATATTCCGCCAACTCAGAACCGGATAATCCAGATATTTCTCACAAATATCCCTTGCTTTCTTGAAATTCGGGTATCCTATGTAAAAATCTAAATATCCCATGAAATAATCATATTGCAATTGGCATTTTATCCCATTTTTAATGACTTCTTTTGAATCAATTCGCTCAAAAATATTAATAGCTTCATCTATGCGATCCTGTAACAATAGATAATAAATCAAAGATAAGAAATCTTCAATTTGAGGTTGTGGAACCTCTACTAAATATTCCAAGAATTCTTTATATTGGATTTTGAGCTCATTGTTGAGAATATTATCCTTCTCATGAGATAATTGATGCACTCTTGAATTCATCAAGGGACGATATTCGAGAAGTCTAATGTTTTTGATTTTCACAAGATCGTTTGAAAAATATTTAACATCTGATTGTAAAAAACTTTGAATTTCCCGGGAATGGAAAAATTCCCTCAAACCCTTCAAATCGCCATGATAAATGCTGAAAGACCAAACTAAATGATCATAGATTCTCCTTTTTCTCAAGATTTCAAGAAGTTTCAAATAAAACTGCTCATCTTTCAATAAATGATAAATATCTATGAATTTGAAATTTTCAGGATTAAGGATATTCTTATTAGCAACAAAGTGCAAAATATCTTCTTTTGATCCTTGGGAGAGAATTTGTTGCATGGTTTCCAATTTCTTCGAGGTTCTTTCATTCAAAACTTCAAAGTCGTTTTCTTTCGCAATTGCAATCACAGCTCCGTTTTTCGAAATGTTGGCTGGTGATCCTTTGAATTTCCCTTTATTAGGGAAATAAAAGAAATATTCTAACGTTTGAGTGGTGAAAGTATTTATTTGAAGGGTTGAATATTTGGTATAATCATTAAATTTCACAGGAATAGCGCCTTCTGGGATTTCATAAAGAACTTGGAATTCTTGTCTAGTTATAGATAGATTAGTTATTATGATTTCGCATCCATAGATCTTATCTATTATGAATTCCTCAACTTCCTTCTCATATTTCACATTGGGCTCATCTTCAGAAACTCGATATCTATCAGAAGTATCATAGAATCTTTGGGCGATGATTAAATCAGGCTTCAAATTAGTCTGAGCTTCTTTGATTTCCTTATGGAAAATCATACAATTAGAAACAACCTCGATTTCCAACCCACGACTTTGAATATTATGATAATTATGGCTCGAGCCATCGAAAATAAGCCCTAGAAAAGCTAAGGTTGTTATCATTGAGGCATGGGAATTAATTGAATAGATGAATTTCGTTGATAAAAAGGGAACTTCTAAACCTTTTTCTATGAGATGTTTGGCCAAATCAACCCAAAAGGAATTGTTAGCAATTAAATTGACTGTGATTTCTTTATCAGGAATGATGTTATAATATGACCTTTCTGCATATTCTTTTGTAGGTTCAACGTTTTTGAATTCTTCGATAAAATGAGCTCGTTTCTCTTTAAATTCTGCCTCATAGGATTGGTCTTCTTCTTCCATTTCACATTCACTACGTTCTTTTTCTTCATAATCTTCGCAACGACGTTCCTCCTTATAAAACATTCTCCTTACTTCTTTAGGGCGTTGAACTCCATAACATTGAGCATTTAATTCATTAGAACCATCACTTTCAAAACCTTCATCTTCCTTCATTAGCCTCTGGAAGGTCAATTTTTGTAGTTTTGGACCCGAGGATCGTATCGAAGATTTTTTGGAAGGTGTTTTGATCATAGATGATGTTTTTATTTTCAGTTTCCAAATAACCAGCGATCGAAGAGGCCTCATCGATTTTCTTCTGTTTTAGCAAAAAAATTAACAAAAGCACCTTCTCCATCGCATTCAATTTAATTATTTCATCAATGAGGTTATATTCTTTGAGCTTTTCAATATCATCGATAAGGAAAAAATCTACAAAATCCTTTTCGATTTTATTGGCAATGAAGGGTTTCACATATTCTTCGAAATAAGCTCGATCCTTAAAATAAAGGAAAATATTCAATTCATGACTGGCATATTCATCATATTTCCTTTGTTTCTCATCAAAATCCAAACTATTCCATTTAGTTAAAAATCGCCAATCATCATATTCCTTCCCATGATCATTCAGGGATAGACCTTTAGCTTTCCTGGTTTCCTTTTGTAAATCAAAGACTTTCTCTAAAGAATCAATGATTTTTAATTCAGTGCTAGTCATATCTTCAACCAAAAATTTGTCCCCTTTGAGAATATTAGTCATGTTTCTAAAGATGGAATAAGATTTCTTTGAGGTGTTAGTTTGTCTCAAGTCTTTTGTCATGATAGAATTTTTGGGCAAAGGCACAACTTCACGAACGACGGTATTTAAATTAGTTGCGATTATTTCAATTGTGGAAAATGCATCGAAATTAATCCCTTCTAATATTACTTTCCCATCAGCGTTTGGCTTGATATTTGCTTGGATAAAACAAGGCGAGCTTAGGAAATTTAAAAAGCTGTTGTTTTGTTCTTGAACAGGTAAATCATCTTGATCATTGATATTATATGATCCTTTCTTTTTCTTTTTCTTTTCTCGCTTTTTTGCTATTTCCTTATTTTCCTTTTTTTCCTCTTTTTCTTTCTCAGTTTTTTGCTTATAAGTTGATTCGGAAACGAGCTCTTCTTTTTCAAGTGTAGTTTCTCTTAGAAAGGTTCTTTTAATAAGTATCTGAGGCTTTTCTAGAGTATTTCCGATATATCTCTCCTGTTTTTTTCTATTAAAAACATAACAATATTCTCCGCTGAGAGTTTTATTTGAAAGGTATTGATTTTTGCTTTTGGCTATTGACATCATTTCTTCTTCTTCCTTTTCGATGTTTTCCTTTAAAATCTGATAATATTTATTAACATCATTATTGAGGAAATTATAAGCTAAAATATGAATCCTCGTGGTTTTCATATCATTGGAATAAATCGATAGATTTAATTGACCCTTCTTGCTGAAATCAATATTTTCAATTACAATTATAGGCATAATTTTGCTCATCTTTAGAAGATATCGCTCACATATGATCATATTAGAATTCTTCCAATATTTTCCTTCTCTGACATTTATTATGATTCTTTGATTTTCATCCTTTATTTTCAAGAGATATTGACCTGCCATCAAACCATTGACTTCCAACTTATTTTTCGACAACTTTAACTTATCTATTTCATTGGAAATAATGGAATCACCTTTTTCATTCTCAACAAAACGAAGAAAAGATATCTTCTGATTATTCAATTCCTTCCCGAAATAAGGGAAATTTATGGAATCCCCAAAACAGACATTTAAATATTCAGGATAATCCACTTTTCCTTTATTTTCAATCTTCCATTCGTTTGAATTTGCTTTGATATCGCCTTTATCTTTTACTATGGCTTTGACCCAAGTTATGTTTTTTAATTTGCCTAAGGAAACTTTTCCTTCAGAATCAGTTTGTAATTGTGTTATGATTGAATTTTCGAGATATTTATTCCTGAACTCAAGGGTCAAAACAACATGACTTTTAGGCTCTCCATTTTTCCCAAAGACATAAATCTCATAATTTTGCATAGTATATCTCAAATATAACCCACAAAATTTATCATCATTGATATAATTATTCAATGTGATGTCATGACTATGGAAAAGATCTAAATCCTGATTATTGGAACTGATCATTTTCTTTATTTTCCCCTTCACCTCGATTTTTATGCTATTTAATTTCGCTGGGATTGGAATTTCGAGTTCTATTTCCTGTTTATAATCGAATTTGATTTTATCAAAAACCATGGTTGATGGTATATCATTATCAGCTCTCGAAACCACGATAATCGTTTGATTTTGGATAATATCTAGGTTCATATGTTGTTGATTTAGATAAAGTTTTGGTTGAATCAATACCTTCATTTTATTCCCCATGATCAAACTCTCATCTTTATATAAATATGAACATTTAAAGTCATATTTTTCTTCTATTAAAGTAATTGTCGTCAAGCTGGCAAATGTCCCATGAACGATTATTGCAGGAACTGAGGATTCCGATGTTTTGGAAAATGGTAAATTCACTTGTCCGTTTTCATTTGTCTCATGAAAACGCCCTTTCACCCATATTCCAGTCCTTGAGCTCTTCGAACAAATTTCCAATTCTTCATCTAAAATGGTAAATATCTGACCGGATAAACTCGCTTTTTCAAGTAACATCAATCTCCCTTTTCTAATTAAAGCCCTGGAAGAAAGCCCATTTCCAAGGAAATCAATGATAAAAACACCACGTTTTTTTTGCGAAAGAGCAGTGAACTTGAATTCTTTGACGACTTTTTTCTGAGGTGGGTCAGTAAATTCAAAGAAAATCTCCTCATTTGCAATCAAACCATCAACATTTACATCATCAACGATTTCGCAACTTTTTTTCAAATAATAATCTTCTGTTGAGATCTCGAATATCTTTATCGTTAAATCTGTCACATTCTTGATTTCAAGGTAAAGATTAATCTCTTCATTGCTTTCGAAATATTCAGAATTGAATTTACAAATGGTCAAGATCTTTTCTTCATGAAGCCTTTTCAACACATCAACGCTTAAAATCTCTGTAATGTTGTTTATTTGATCTCCTTCATAAAGCCTCACCTTATAAAATAATTCGTTGAGGGATGTGCTTTCCAAGAATTCATCGAAAGGTTCTATCTTTTTATTGATTTTGAAGTAATTTTCTAAATAAATGTTTATCAAGTCAATATCATTGACCCAATGATTATAATTTGTTTGGGAAAGGTCACGCCAAAATGATTCATCTGAATAGGATCGTCCTGACGAAGATATCAGTTCTTTTTGCTGGGCATTGGCCTGAGAATAAACCCTTATTGGATTTTTGAGATAATCAATGAAAACGTCAAAATCAAAGACATTTATCTGGATTCCTAAATTGAGATATTCACACAGGAAATAACCCAAAAAACATTGGTTTTTATGAGGTAAATTCTTGACCCATTCGCCCATTTTGAGCAATTTCTTCTGTCTTTGAAGCTTTTGAGCCACAGTGGAAAATGACCCATGATTTTCATTGAGGTCAGTTTCAAACTCTTTTTGAAATAAAGCCGCTATATATTTATTACTTTTCATGAGATCTGTAATTAATTTCCCAAGCTTTTTTAATTGATCAAGAGTCATTTGCTGATAATGTTTCTTTTCCAACTGATAACTTGGATTCTTGAGGAAAACGTTGTGGATAAATTCTTCGATTCCTTGAAATTCTGCCAGGAAAGCTCGAGTCAAGAAAGCGTTGCCGATATTTTTATTAGCAGAATTCGTGATTTTTGCTAGATCGAGAAATTGTAGGGCCTCATCCTTCAGGGAATTGAAGGAATTTTCATCTTGGTAACATTTTTCCAATATTGGAGAAAAATCGATTATTTTTTCCTCCAATACATTGTTGATTTCTTGCTTGGAGGCATCCGCAGCTTTGGAGGAAGCTATATGAGGCTCTTCGAAATGGAAATTAAAGAAGAAATAACGTTCGTTGATATCTTTGAGAATGGCCTTGCGTTTTTCTTGATTTTCATTGGGTTTTGCTAGTTGAAGGAAAGAGTACCTGAGAATGATGTTTTGGGACCTTGGAGTTCCAATGAGTTTATAATTTTCGAAATCTTCCATTGATTCTTTGGGGAGGTTTAAACCATAAGTGTTTAGAGCATGGTTAAGCGTGAAATAATAGTAAGGATCTGTTCCATTAATCAGTTTTTCAAGGAAGGTAGTCTTGTCGGAGACCAGAAGGTATTGTTCTAAACTTTTGATATCGATATGGGACATGTTTTTAAATTTTTATTTTGGTTTTTATTTAATTTATAAAATTTGAAAAATTGCATATTTTATTTTTTGGTAGTCACGAAATAAATTTTTTATTATTACCTAATTAATAGGTAGTTTGTAAAAAAAAATTTCGGTTTTTGTTTTTTTGTTTGAAATTTTCTCAAAAACAATATTAAATATAAAAAATTTAAACAAATCTTTTAAATTTTTTTTTTCAAAAATGAACAATAACTCATCAGGAATAAATTTAACGAAAAACCCATTTGCAAAGATAAAACTTGTATTTAATAATATCCTAATCTTTCTTCAAAATGTAATAAAATAATTGCAAACTTCCATCGAATAAAGCATGATACTGAAATAACAAATATATATTCAAAATA
>Ga0302186_10002259_pt1 | contig 14987 bp, 8 predicted proteins | sample II_Bog_E1_2_FD_198782 | JGI IMG/M metagenome (GOLD analysis project Ga0302186, IMG submission 198782) | Peat permafrost microbial communities from Stordalen Mire near Abisko, Sweden - II_Bog_E1_1 | ecosystem: Environmental > Terrestrial > Soil > Wetlands > Peat | place: Sweden: Abisko, Stordalen... | reverse complement strand
ATTATTATTATTATTATTAGTTTCTATTTCATTTTGATTTATAATATCTATTTTAGGAGGAATATATATCTCAGTCAATGGTTGAGTTAATTTAAATTCTCCTTTACGGATTTTCTTTTTTTTAACGGGTACATCTATCATTTCTATTTTTTTATTATTATCCTTATTATTATTGCTATAATTTTCCTTCTTTTTAGACTTATTATTTTTTTTATTATTATTATTAATACTCAATTGTTTATTAAAATCATTTATTATTTTAGTTTTATCAATTAATATATTTATATCATTATTACTATAAATATTATCATCATCATTATCAATAATACTATTATTATTATTATTATTATTATTATCAATTTTATCAATTTTATCATAATGATCATAATTTTCTATTGATAGTATATCATTATTTGCTAATAAAAGATATTTAGTATACCATTTTTGTAAATATTTAATTAAAGTGCTATATAAAGTTACTGTTAAAGATAATTCTGTAATATCTGTTTTATGATAATATATTGCCATATCAAATAATAACTTAGTTCTAACTGTATAAAAATGAAATAAATAACGTTTCATTAATACATATAATTGATTGGATAATTTATAATTTTTCTCTGTATTCTGATGAATTTCTGTTAATAAAACAAATTCATTCGCAAATATTTCATATAAAATGATACATTTTAACATAGGTAACCAATAATATTCTTTTGGACAATCTAAATCTCGAGGAATTAAATTAGTTTCGTTATATATATGGGTTAAAAATGTTAATTCGAAAAATCTTGCTTCTAAAACTGCTTTCATACAACGTATTGTCTTTGTATAAAAATAAATTGGAAATCTTAACATATAATCATTTTCAATATTTTCTATATATTGATCAATAGTTGTATTTTCTATAACTTCAATTGCTTTATTAGTGACAGATAAAACTTGTAATATAGTAGAGATATGTTGACGAACAGATATACATCCAATTCTATTTCTATCTTTTAAATAATTATGATAATCAGATGTGCATTGAAAATTAGATAATATTAATAATATTTTTTGTAATAAATATATAATATGAACTCTATGTTTATAAAGTAAACTATTTTCATAAATTTTCTTTTTATGACGAAATCTAAAATTAGGATACGAATGAGAAGAATTTTCAGATTTTTTATTTAGTTTACTAGCTAACGTATTTAAAAATTTTCCCATATAAATCATACTTTGGATTGACATTTTAGAAATATCATGATTATGTAAATCAAATATATGTTCATATTTATTTCCATAATTAATCCACATTAAAGTTAATGGATCTTTACTTTGATAACAGTTATAATATTCTAATTTAGAACGAGCTTCACTTTGTTCAGGTAAAGTTAATTCAATTTGTTTCCATTCTTGTATATCGACTTTGAGAGAACTAATTAAATCATCTTGTTGCAAAATAGATTGTTTTAAAGCAATATTATGTATATGATCTAAATTTTCTTGATATATTTGTTCAGCTACTTCTTCTTCTTCTTCTTCTTGATATTCTGATATATTATCAGAATTCAATTTCTCTTCATAATCTTCACTACTACTACGATTTCTAGTATTTATTAATTGTACTTGCATATTACTAAATAAATAAATATTTAATTAAAATAAATATATATATAATTATTATTTAATTAAAAAATCTATTATAATTTCTCTTTCATAAAAAAACTTAAAAAAAATAATTTCAAAAAAAATTAATTAATTATTTTTTTGGTTTATTTATTTCACCTATTAATTATAATATAATAAAAAAACTTTTTTTAAAAAAAAAGAAAAAAAAGAAAAGAAATAAAAGAAATAAAAGAAATAAAATATATAAATTATTATAAAAAATGTCAAAAGCTGCTAAATTTGATATAAGTGATGATGAAAATATGGATATAGATACTACTAAAAATAATAAGAAACGTAGAAATAATAATAATAATGATAGTGATAGTGATGATAATAATAATAAATCTATTAAGAATAGTAGTAAAAAATCTAATAAAACTAATTTAAGTGATAGCGATGAAGAAGATAACAATAAAACTAAGAAACAAGAAAAACAAGAAAAGCATAAAAAGAAAAGTAATAATAATATGAGTGATGATAGTGATGAAGAAGATAACAATAGAAATAAGAATAGAAAACAGAAAAATGATGATGAATCAAATAATAATAATAAAAAACATAAAAAAGATGATGATTCAAACAATAAAAAGAAACAAGAAAAGCATAATAATAATGATAGTGATAGTGATGATAATGAAAGAATAGAATTAGCGCGTATAAGAGCTGCTAAAAAAGCTGCAGCAGCAGCAGCAGCAGCAGCGGCAGAAAAAGTATCTAAAAAACAAAGTAATAAAGATGATGAAAATATGGAAGATGAAAAACCAACTAAGAAATCAAATAAAGATGAAGCAGAAGGAGAACAACAATTGAAAGAAAGAATAGCAAATGGAATAGATCGTGATAAAAATAACAATGATATGGAAGATGAAAAACCACCAATTAAGAAATCAAATAAAGATAAAGAAGAAGAAGAAGAAGAAGAATCATATAAGAAAAATAAAAATAGTAATAATAGAAACGAAGATTCAGAAGAACCTAAAAAGAAGAAAAATGTTGATAATAATACTTCATCTGATAATAATGATAATAATAATAAGAAAAAACAAAATAAAGAAGATGAACAAACTACAAAGAAGAGTAATAAAGAAGAAAATGGTAAACCAACAATAACAGTAACTCAATTTAAAGATAGAAATAAATATTTTGCAGAGAAAAATGATCCTTATTTATGGTCTAATCTATATACTTATAACGAAGAAAAGAATTATAATATTCAATACTTGGAAGATGTCAACAAAGATGGATTTAATGCTAATAAACCTACACTTATTATTAGTAAAATTGGTGATTCTAGAGGTAAGGTGAAAAAGAATTTAAGAATGTTATTAGCTGTAGCTTATACAAATCAAGCCACTCCTTTTCCTATGGGATCTCATTTAGATGTTGCTAGAAAAGAAGCATGGGAAAAATATGATACTAGTGGTAAAGTATATAATAAATTACCTGATGCTGTATTTACTAAAATGATTTCTAATATAGGTCATCCTTATGGTGGGTTGAATATGACATCTATGGTTCCTATTAAACCAGATAAAAATGGTCCTGTTCAATATATATCGATGGAATTAAATGTTGCTTTTACTAAAAGCTTGGTCAAAATAAGAAGATTAGAGCGTGATATTATAGAATTTTTAGTCAATAATAAACCAGCCTGTGCTACTCATAGTGCAAGCAAAATCAAAGATGCTGTAGAAGAAGCAACGAAACAAGTATTAAGAGAAGAAAAGATTGAAAGAAAAGTATATAATGAAATGCAAAGAGGCGATCGATTACCAATTAATAAAAAAATTGCCGATAGAATATGCAATATGAAAACAGCATTTGTCAGTCAAGTAATCCCTATGGAAGAACATTTAAGAACAGAATTAGATTTTTCAGATGATTTTGATGAATTGATTAAAAATCAATATTTTATTAATAAAAGACGTCACGTGATGAGATTTAAAAATGATGATGAAGAAATGGACCCTCTTATTGAAAGTTGTGATGAGTTAATTGAATATTTTAAAGGCGATAACGTCGATTGTGAGGTTCAAGTGACTAAAGATTTAAATGATGGTTTAGGAGCTAGAAAAATTACAGAAAAGAAAGGAAGATCATATAATCCTCCTACTATTATGAATACTTCTAAAGGATATTATTGTCCTTTAGGATATGTAGATGAAAAACAAGTTTATCATCCTTTTCAATTTATTCCTGGTGATATTACAGCTGATACTGTTATTGTTAAATTTCAACCTTATGGTGATGAATTTCATTTATCATTAGAATGGGAATCTACTATTATTACTAGTCGTGGTGTTCATAGTAAATCAGATCCTAAAGCTGCTATTATGCATAATATTGCAGATTGGGATGAAGATGATATTTTAATTGAAGCAAGTGCTAATTATGAATTAAATGATACAAATAAAAAATTATTAAATGAAAGTTTAACTGCTTCTAGATTACGTCTTACTGATGGTAATCAAAATAATGGAAATGATACTGAAATAAAATCATTAAAGAATAATAAAAAATAAAAATAAAAAAATACAAATAAATAAAATAAATAAATAAAATCATAAGTAAATAACTTGCAAATATCTTTTTTTTTGTCTTCTTTAATTATAGATATATATATATTTTAATAATAATAATAATAATAATAATAATAATTAATAATAATAATTAATAATTATCAATAAAATAATAATAATTATTTATTTAATTAATAAATAAAATGTCGCTTGAAGAATCAAAAACTGAATTAATATCATCAAATAATAATAATAATAATAATAATAATAATAATGCAGAAATAAATACAATAATATCTAAAGTGAAAGAAGCTGTAGATTTAATAATTACAAATGAACGAAAAAGAGGTAATTTAAAATTAGCAGCAGAATGGGAAAAGAATTTTAATATTCAACTATATTTATCTACTTCTATCAATTATAAATTTACAATAACTGGATTAATTAATATAAGACCTAAAGTGCTAACTACTAAAATTAGTAATATTTTAAAACGCAAATGTACAGTTTCATCTGATGGAAAAGTATCTCATGAATTAATAGTTGATATTAAACCAATACAACAATTAAGTAAAGGACAGAAAATTAGTTTAGGTTTTTTTCTTTTTTTTATTACATCAGCAGTTGTTGTTTTAGGGATTTTATATAAACAAAATCCTGATTTTTTTCATTCTTTTTTTTATTCGTGATAATAATTATCATATTTTTCAAACTAAAAGAAATAAAATATTATACTAGAGTTTTTTTAAATTTAAATATTATATATTTCGTTAATTTAATTAAATTAAATTAAATTAAATTAATTTAAATTAATTCAAAAATATATTTAATTTTTTGATAAATCAACTAGAATACAAAAAATGGATGATGAATATAATGAAGTTAAAAATGATATTATAAATAAAACTGCAGTTGAAATAGATGATAAATTTATGATTCGTACTATTTTAAAAAATTTACAAGTATTATGTAAATATCATGAAGGATGTGAAATTTATTTTAATAGATCAGATGATATTTATAGTATTCATGTAACTAATTTAGATAAAATTCATTATATAGAATTAGAAGCTTTTGTACAAAATACAAAACATTATATTTTAGATATAACTATTCACACTGTAGATGTATTTAATGAATTAAATAAAAAACATTTATATTATGCTAATATGCATTTAGATGATGCAAATCAAACGAATTATAGTAAAATAACAAAGAGATTATGTCTTACTATTGATTGTACATCTAGTCATATTATGAATGATAGTAATCCTTTAAAATATAAAAATATTGTATTTGTAGCTAAAAGAAAAATAAAAGTTAGTCATGATGAAATAAAATCATTAAGTGAAGAAGATCATAATAAAATGTTAATGTATACAGATAAAATTATAGATCCATATAATCCATTTCGTATGAATAATAATAATAATAATAATAATAATAATAATACTTCTCATTTAAATAAATCAAATCAATCTATAACCAATTTATTTACAGGTATGAAAGATAAATTATCTGGATTATTTTATTATTCTCAACCAAACGAAGAAGAAGGAGAAGAAGAAGAAGAAGAAGAAAGTGATGATAATGATGAAGAAGAAGAAAATCAATTAAAAATAGAACCCATTAATTTAAATCCTCGCTATCTTCCGGGTAATATTAATAAATTAATTAATGGTACAAATGGTCACAATGATTTAAATCGTGAATCAGAAAAAATGATTAAAGAATTATATCGAAATCCAAATATTAATAAAATATTAACTACTACTACTATTAACAAAAATAATAGTAATAATAATATTATTTCATTAAATAATATTCAACCACTCCCAGAAAAAGAGATGTCTGTTTTAAATTCATCTATTATCAATATAGATCATTCTAATTTAATTTCTATGGAACCATTTTCTTTGCACGTAGCGGATAAAATTACAATGATTAGTATACAAAATACATTACGTAATTTAATGGGTGTCAAAACACCAAATAATTTAGAAATATATTGTAAAAAATATCCTTCTACGAAAGCTGATTATTTATTGATATGTGATAATTATAAAAATCTCAGTCTTTATCATTTAAGAATGTTGATTGATATTTATCCTACAATTATTAATGATATGTGTATTAATTTTGAAACTAAAAAATTATATATCCATTGGGAAGGATATGGAAAAACTATTCCATTTATTTGGAAAACAGATGGTTTAGAATATGGTGATGAAGAGAGAATTACTTCTTTAGCTACAGATGCTTTTCCACCTAATTTAGATGTTTCAAAACAATTAAAACTTGGTCCATCTACTACAAATAGTAATGATACTAATAATACTAATAATAATAATTTTATTAATAATAATAATAATAATCATAACAATATGATTGTAAACAATAACAAAAACAATAATATGATTATTGATGATGATCATGATAGATCTATATTAGAAAATAGTAAATTTAATAATAATAATAATAATAATAATAATAATAATAATAAACGAAAACAAAATGATAGTAGTAACGTAACAACAACTAAAAAAATAAAATCATAAATCAAATGATAATACTAAATATAATTTTTTCCAATAATCTGTATTCATATCTTGTATTGTATATTGTTTATAAATTAAATTTTGAATTAATTGTAAAGGAATTGTATTATTATAAATATTTAAAAATTTATCTGTAAATAAACAATTTATAGCGCGAATAGTTGATTCAATAGTTGAAATATTAGTTGTTTTTAATTGTTCAAAATCGATGTGATCTAATTCTTTATAATATTTTAATAAAAATAAAATAATAAATGCTTGTATTGGTATTAATGAACATAATGATTGAAATAATTGATCAATAGTATCAGATGATAATTTTATAGATACTATTTTATAATCTACACGACTTAATATAATAATATATTCCATAAATTCATTGACTGTATATGTAGAAATAGTCATTTTTGATAGAAATAATTTATAATTACTTTCATAATCTATATAGGGTACAATAATATCATTATTTCCTTGTTTATATTCAGAATAATAATATACTTGCATAGTATTATTATAATCTTGTATAAATCTAAACAAATTGTTATTATTATTATTTTCAATAGGTATTTTTTGGTCTAACAAACTTGTAGAAAATACAAGACCTATTGGAATATAAGTTATTGGAGTATTATATTGTATTATATATTGATTTATAATTATTGTTATTTGTATTAAATCATTTTCAATATTATTATTATCATTGTTATTATTATTGATTTCATTTATATATTTAGGTAATAAAATTTCAATTAATTCTTTTTTATATTCATCTTTTAATATATTATTATCACCACTAGATTTTATTTTACTTTGAAGATAAAGTAAACTTTGACGAATAGTCTTTTTATATTGTTTATATTGTTTAATTATAAATTTATATACAATATCTAAAGGTTTCCATTGAAATATACAATCTTTATTATATATAATATAATCTATAGGTTCTGTACAAATTAAATCAAATTGATTCATTATGTGTATATATATATTTTTTATAATGTAATTATAATTTTTTATTTTATTTAATTTAAATAATAATTAATAATTAATTAAAAATATTTATTTATTAAATTTCAATATATAATGAATGACTTAATATATAAAGAATTATCTAAATTAAATAATAATAACAGTATAGATGAAAATAGTTTATCTATGGCGACAATATTATGTACTTATCAACCATTATCGTATTTTAAATTATCATTTGAAAATAATTGGACTGATTTATCATTAATTTTATTTTTTATTCATAATAAATATAATAAGAATAAAAGAAATGATGCGTTTAAGTACAATATACAAATTCATATGAATTTAAAATCAGCAATATCATTTTTATTAAATGATGTAAATTTAGATAATTTATCTACAAAAATACAACAATTTATTACTGAATCATGCTGTGTTTGTCATTTACATAAATCATCCGTTCCACAAGATTTATTATTAATTTGTGATAATTGCAATAAAGTATATCATAAATTATGTATTCAAAATATTTATTTACCAGAAGATACATTTAGTAATTGGTATTGTAATTCATGTAATAGCACAACAAAATCTAATAATAATGATAACGATAATCAAGTAAGATATAAACAAATTGAATTAAAAAATGGTGAATTATATAAATCTTTATTTACATATTTTAAATCATCCGATATTGAACAATGGCAATGTTTAACAACAATTGATCAAAATAATAATAATAAAGAATTATTTTTAATGAATAGTAAATTAAATAATGATAAAGTATCTATTGCTATAATAATAAATAATGATGAACATGATTTATTTTTAAATTTAATAGATTCATTTTTAAAACCTGTATCGACAATGATTATTCTTTTAATATTATCAGAAACGAATTCTTCTTTTGAAGAATTATATATTAAATCTGGTTTTAAAGAACCTTCTGATATAACATTATTAAATCAGTATATGAATACTGATGTTCCATCAGATTTATCCATTTTAATGTGGATAGCAATTGCTAATGATAATAATAATAATGTTATTAATACTAATACAAATGAAATAATAATTGAAAAACTAGAGAATAAAGCTCATGGTGATAGAGATGAAAAAACAGAAGAAAAAAATGTAGACTCTATGATTGATGATGAAGAATATAATAATGATCATAATAATAATAATAATAATATTTCATATAGAACTTTTAAAATAGGAGATTATGTGGTTTATAAAGCAAATAATAATAAATATATTTTATGTAAGTTAATGTCTGATCCTTGGGAATCACCTATAATAACTTTAAAATATCCCTGTAATGCAGATGATACATCATTTTATACATTTATAGAAACGGATGAATATCATATTTATCCTGAACAATCTTATTTAACCCAAAAAGAAATTGATATTTATAAATCGTTTCAAATACATGCATCTGAATATGTAGCTGTAACTATAATAAATTCATTTGGTAATGAAACATGGGAACGAATCTATATTCTAGCGAGGAATCAAATAGAAAATCATTTAAAGTTTGAAACTGTAAATCTTTTTGTTAAACAGAATTATCATAATATGGCACAGGAATATAAAGTATCTGGTATGTTACCATTGGATATTATTTTTTATAGTAGTAATGATCGAATAATAATAAAAGATTTAGACCGTTGTGATTTTAGAATTTATTATGATGATTCTGATAGTGGTAAAACTATATTTGATGAATGGAAAACAGGAGCAATAGTATCATCTGATGCATATAATATCAGAATAGTATATCCTGAAAAGGGTAAATCTATTAATATGTATTCCATTCAAAAGCACAATACAGCACCGACAAATACTTGCTGTCATAAATCTTTACAATTATGGCCATTATCTGGTACACATTATAATAGTATACTAGTTGATTTTTATGATGATCAGCAATGGACATCGGGTATTCTGTCCTTTAATTCTGAGACTAAATTATTAGAATTACTTGTTATTATTAATAATAATAATAATACGGAAATAAAAATGGAAACTAAAATGATAGTTTATACACCCGAAAGTCTTACTTCTATAAATAATAGTACAAATCCAACTATAACAAATACTATATCACCTTTTGGTACACATGGAACATCAATCATTGAAAAATGGAATCATTCATGGAATCAATATATTGAAAATAATAGTGATTTTTTTAAAGACTATAATTTGCATATTAATAATAATAATAATAATAACGATATTATGGAAATTATTTTACCTATCAATGGTCAATCTCAATTAGTAAAAATAATAAACAAAATTCAAAAACCAAATGATCCTTTATCTTATCTTATTTCTTTTCAATATCCACCCTTTTCAATACCAAAGCATTCTACTATATATACAGATTATTCAATTTTAAAAACTGATATACATGCAATTGGATATCAACTTGATCCAAATGATTATTTGAAACTACAATTTACAAAAAAGAATAATAGTTCAGAAGTAGTATATAATCAATTGGTAGATGTTAAAACAGACTATAATACATATAAACATGTATTTCTTACTGATGCTCGCGAATATCATATGTATGGATATATTTTAGAATATTACGATTCGTCGTCTAAAAATAACACATTACATATGTTTGATATATTAAATATTTATCCTTATCAATCTAAAACAAAAACACCATTTTCAGTACCTGTTTTACAATATAAACATGTTGTTATGAAAGATGATATAGCCGATAAGTTGTGTCAATTTAAGACTATATTAGATATACCTTATAATTATACATTAAAAGGATTTTATATAGATGTTAAAGTAAATGGTTATGAATGGAGAATTGGTAAAATATTATCCTATAATAGGGTTGATGATAGTTTTAAAATAATGCTTGGTTGTAGTGACGACTCCCTTAAATTAACATCATCATTATTAAAGTCAACCAATATTTATATACGTCCAAAGTATTATAAATTATCAGATTTAAGATATTTATATACTTATACAACTGAATCTCAATTATCAGCCTTTCAATTTAAAAAATTCCAATTCGTAGATGTTTATGATGATAATAAAAAACACTGGAATCAAGGTATTATTACAAATATAAACACTTACTTAAATACATGTGTCGTTTTATTATTTAACAATAGTATTATTACATACGATGTTCAATTGAATCAGATAACTGAAATTGGGTGTCATTATACACATACTCCATTTATCTATCCATATACTGATTTACTAAACGTGCGAGATGATTATGATCTAGATGAACAGCATGAAGTTCGTGGAATGACAGCCGAAGAATTTGAACCAACAGATTTAGAAACACTATTTATAGCTAATAATGTACGTCAATGGGACAGTTTAGATTGGTGTATTAAGTATACTATAAAAACAATCGATGCTCATGCTACTACAACACCAGAAGTAAATGCACAAGATGGTGAGATATATAATATTGCTGAAGGTTATACAGAAATTACAATTCACTTTATAGATATATATGAATCTTTAGCTAGAGATATTTTAACTGCGTTATGTACATATCATTCAGAACAATTTCCTTTAATTATTATTTATACAAATCCCATTTTAACACAAGCTTTAAAAAAAATAAAACAATTTGGAAATGAGCAAGAAGAAGCAGAAGAATATATTTTTACATTGGAAGAAATAACAGAAATATCAATACAAAATTATTTATTAACACGACAAGAAGGATTTATAAATGTTTCTACTCAATATGGAGAGATTAGTCCGAAACAGTATTTTTTTGAACAATATCCATATGGTATTATTCATACTACATATCAAGATAGATTACTTGTAACACCAATGTGGAGTAAACTTCCAGAATGTCGATCTGATCAGGGTTTAATTACTTTATTACGATATTCACACAAAAACAAAGCAACATATCAAACAGAAAGAATCGATTTATTAGATATTATGATTGAAAAATACATGTATGATAATAATAATATATCATCATTTTATTATTCTTCTTTTGAAAATAAACGTTCTTTTCAAAAATGGATATTAAATACAGAAAATGTATTTATTCAAGATATAATGCAATTGTGGGTTGAAATTAAATATGAACAAAATTATTATCAATTAGAACAATTTGACACTGATAAAATGATTACAGAATATTTAATTGAATATTATGAAAAAGTTGTATTAATTCAGAAGAAGAATGACATATTAGATAAAGATCTTACATTATTTAAATTAAAAAATTTATTACAAATACAACATAGTAAAATCTATGGTCGAAATAATTATATAAAACACTTTCAAACAAATATATCAGAACAAAATAAATATGAAATAATGGTTTTAGCATTTAAAAATTATATTACAAATCATGGAATTTTATTATTAAATAATTTATTTTGTAATAATGCTAATTTAAATGATATAGAAAATGTTATTACAAATATGAAAACATACATTTTACAATTTGATAAATTAAAAGTAATCAAACTTAAATTTAATAATAATAATGGTAGTATAACAAATCAATATTTAAATGAAATGAAAATATTATTTAAACAAATTTATAAAATTCAATTAAATGATGAACTTAAATATAATAAAGATGAATATATATTGAAAGAATTTTACAAAACATATATATTACCATCATATAAAGAAATTGATATATTGGAAGATATATTTATATATCATGTTGCTTATTGTCAAACTTATTTAAATATAAATATACTTCAATATGGCTATGAATTAATATATAAATATAATATTTTTACAGATGTATATCGCGATATGAATCCTGATCAATCTATGAAATATAAAAAATTAAATACTGGAATTAGAAAATATCGACATGATTTTTTACAAAGTCCATATTCACATATATGGAATTTAAGTAAATTAAGTATCTATAGAATTGAATTATATGATCAACAATATACTAAAATGATAAAAAGGTATGATGTAAATTATATTACAGATGGAAATAGTCTAGTGAAAGAAGATAAAGAAAGTGGATCATTTTATATTATAAAAAGAAATGTATTTAATTCAGAAGGTAGACAAGTGAAAAAAGGCGAAATGATTGCACCTAATTTAGAACAAACTACGTTACAAAATTATTTTAGTTTACAATGAATAATAAAACATTAACAAGTTCCTAATAATTGTATTCTAGATATATATTCAAATTGTTCTTTATTATACGGTATTGCTGTATTTATATAAACTATATTCCACCATTGATTGTTTGTGTTACTGTAACATGGACGATATAACCACTGTACTACAAATTGTGACAATCGACTATTTGTAGTTAATAATGTTACTACAATAATAGCGACAGCTACATCCGCGCTATAATGATAACGAATCATAATAATCGAAACTACAAAAATACAAAACCAAACTAATAAACAAAATTGAATACTATAAACATAGATAGAAGATTTATTCAATTTCCATTTATTTTGATAACTATTATATCGAAAAAATAAATCATGATTTAATTTAGACATTTTAACGTTTTCAACTTGAACCGTTGGTTTATTTGTAAATATTATTTTACACACACTTCTATTCAATATGATGATAGATAATAATGTAACTGTTGTGTGAGTACTCCACCTATATGAAAAAAAATAAAAAACGAAATGTATCTGTAATAATTAGTTTTCATATGTGTGTGTAATAATTATAAAATGAATAAATATATATTTATCTTAAGATTCTCACATCATATCACCACAGTAATTAAATACATTATTCCAAGCAAAATAACTACCTTCGTTATTATATTGTGGATTTGTACATCCAGCGTCTAAATTACCACCTGCATCAGGATAAGTTGTTAATAAATGAACAATTGAATTTAAAAACAATAATACAATAAAACTACCACCAAATTCCATAATTCGAATAATATCTTTATATACAAATAAATTAAGAAATAATGTTAAACATAAGAAAAACCAGGGTGTAAAATTCGTAAAAAATTGCCATGAATTATAAACAGAACCAGAAACGGTAGGTATTAAATTAAATCCTAAATCTTTTAATACAAATTGACCATTTGCGTAATTAGAATAACTAGAGGAAGTGACATTTAATCCTTGTTGACGTTCTATATTTAATAAATCATGAATAAATGCTACATTTCTATACGATAAAATACTAAAAGACACCATTATCCAATATCCTAATAGAATGATTAGAATCAGTAAACGAATCCATGGATTTATATATTTATTGTAAGGACTAAACTTAATAATAGTTGTAGTCATTTATTTATTTATTTGTATTAATATATTAATTAATGATATTTAAAAAATAATTTATTAAAATGTTTTATTTATCTAAACATTATTATTGTATATAATATATTTATGATCATTATTAATTAATGATATTTACTTTTTTAAGCATGATTTACATTTTATATTTCTTCTTCCACTATATCTTGTTGATACTTTAATATATGACACACTGTTTTGGTGCAGGTCCCATGCAAACAATAATCATATTAAATCTGATTAAATAACTAGATATGCTGGTGTTCTACATATTGGACAATCTGCTTTTTGTTTATACCATGTTGTAATACATTCTGTATGAAAATAATGTTCACAATTAGCGGATGAAATAGGCTGTGTCTTTGAATCAATAAATAACTCACTACAAATAACGCAAGATAAAGTTTTAAAAAAATCAGGATCTGTTTCATTTTTATATACATCTATCAATGCATTATAATTAATTTCATGAATTTTTATTATTTTTATAGTTGTTAAATTGATAAAAGCGGATGATACTTGCGGTTTATCTATAAAATCAGTAATAATTTTTACATTAATAAATATAGTTAATCCATAACTAAGTAAACATAAATGACGTAAATCATTCAAATTATAGGATTGTAATATAGTAAGAATACATAAAGATGTTAACGGTATAACATAAGATACTAATATGATTAGTTTTGTACTTTCGGTTAGTGTCGCAATTCGATTGTAATAACGATTGTAAAATGTACTATACGGTAAAAGTATAATACTATAATTAATAATTAAACAAAATATCCAACTAATTGTATATCGTAATAATATTAAATCAATTAATGTTATATAATAAATTTCAATTGGTAATAGAAAAATATAACAAAATAAAGTTGTATATATCATATATATTATATTAATTAATTTTTATTTATTAAAATTTAATTAAATTAAATTAATTAACAATAATATTAATATTAATATATATATATATATTTAAAAAA
>Ga0302186_10002258_pt1 | contig 14995 bp, 19 predicted proteins | sample II_Bog_E1_2_FD_198782 | JGI IMG/M metagenome (GOLD analysis project Ga0302186, IMG submission 198782) | Peat permafrost microbial communities from Stordalen Mire near Abisko, Sweden - II_Bog_E1_1 | ecosystem: Environmental > Terrestrial > Soil > Wetlands > Peat | place: Sweden: Abisko... | reverse complement strand
TATATCAAGTAGAAATTTCTTACAATGTCCAAATTATGGCGCTTGCATACCTTATAATGAAAGTCTCTATGAAGAGGCAACAGCCAGTTATAATAATTCAGTGAACTTAACTAATGATTTGAATAGACTTTTGGCATTGGGGATGTTTAATGAATTGTCGTTTTATACAGGAAGTTGTGAAATTGGGTACACTGGGCCTTTCTGTAATATTTGCGATGCGCAATATGGGAAAATTGGAAGTTTGAATTGCATTTTATGTTCAGATAGTAGCTGGTATTATTATTTATTGATAATCTTGCAAATTGTGTTGAAAGTCTGGTATTTGTTCTATTGTGCTTTGTTGGCATTTAAGATGATTATTGCAATAACATTGAAAAAGGCATCTCAAGCAGCAGTGATTGCAATAAATATGTTGAAGATTCTTGTGATTCATGTTCAAATCCTGAGATTTATACTGAAGATTCCTTTTGATTGGAGTGATAATTTGCAGACTTATTTACCAATATTGTTTAGTTTTTCACCTGATATCAGCGAATCATTTAATTTCGAATGTTTTATGAAATCAATAGGTTGGTCCATATCGCAACAATATTTTATTTTGATTCTTTCTCCGATCTATATTATTTTGATCATTATAATATGTCTCTTGTTTGTGGCGTTGAAAAAAAGCTCAGCCAAAAATAGGACTGTTCAAGAATTATCTAATTTCAAATTAGGTCTTTGCATGTTCTTTATTATAATGATTCTGACCTATATCGATCTTTCAAAAGTCAATCTTGAAATGTTTCAATGTATCAATATCGCAGATCCCTCACAACCAGATTATAGGCTTGTGAATGACGTCGCAGTCGAGTGCAATAGTGAAATTCAAAATTTATGGAAATATATAGTTTCGGTCCCAGTATTAATCATTATCATATTGCTTTTGGTCTTTATATTATTCAATTTGACGTTTTATTTCTTCCAAGGAAAGATGGACACTCAAGATACTAAAATAGAATATGGTTATTTCTATTACGCTTATAAAAGGAAATATTATTTCTGGGATTTTATTATTTTGATACGCAGATTATTAATTCTCTTCTTTTTCTTGTTTTTCTATGAGGATCTCATCGAGAAATCGATTTTCCCAATAGTTCTAATGGTTTTGACATTATTTCTTTCTTTAGGCTTGCAAATTTATATTCATCCCTTTGGAACTGATTTCGAAATAGTTAATATAATTGAGGAATATTCATTGATTACTTTGAATCTCTCTTATTTTATAATGATGATGTATGCTTCATTCTATTTTAATGATTATGATGTCCCAGAATCTTTATTTCTGCTCACAATCCTATCAATTTTTCTGCTAAATGTGGTATTTATCAGCTATTGGGCTCGCATTTATTATATCTTTTATTTGAGCAAAAAGCTAAGGACTTTCGTTGAAACCTTGAGAAATAGCATAAGAAACGAGGGAATTGTATGGCTGGAAAAATTACAAAAGAACCATTATCTTATATTCAAGACATATGATTATTTGCTCAAAAAACAATATCTTTTAGAGGAAATCAATGATGAGAATAAGGAATTTAATGCATTTTTTTCTGAAATTGATCAGAAAGAACTTGCGAAAACTGGTTTATATGCGAAATTATTGACTCAAACTTTAAAAACTTCAGCAGGAAACAATGAATTAGTTGTTAATAATGATTTGTTCGAAGTGAAAGAAAATGACTTGAAAGAGGATAAAAGTATATGGAATGTCAAAAATGCATTGCCTTTGAGACTTAATCCTAATGATTTAAGAAAGGCTTTGTTTGGGAAAGATGTGGTTTTATATGAAAGTCCATTAGGAAAATTCAGGATTTATTATAAGAAAATGTTGAAGGGCAGGAATTATTACACTTATCAGATGATTAATGAAATCAAAGTTGTGGGTGAGTTTGATATAATTGATTATAATGTTGAAGAGAAAAAAAGTAAGAATTTTAGTAAATATAATGATAAATTTGATATTTTAAATAGATGTTAGTGCATTGGTAGAGGTACATCCTGTGAGCAAAAATGATGAAGATGGTAGTTTTACTCATATTTTTTCCATAAGAATGAAATTTTTTTCGAATGAATATGATTATCTGACCTTTTGCTTGAAACTCAAGTAATTTAACATTTATAATTAAAAAAAGTAAAAAAATCAATTAATTTCCATTTTAACAGTAATTTGGATTCACTTGTCACGGTTTATTTGATAAGATTGCCTATCCCGATCATATTCTTAATTCAGTTTATTCCTTTAGGCACATGTTCAAAATTCATGGAAATGTATCTTACATTGAATGAAAGCTTAGTATCAAGAACTTTTCGACTTAAAGGTGATTTTGCATTCAGAAGCATCATTAAGGAAATTGATCTAATATTTCCACATAATGAAATTCTAAGAAGTAAGCATTCTGTCTATAGGAAATTCATGGGGGTTTTTTCTTTGTTGACAATTCCGAATGCGATTTTCACTTATGTATTGAAAATTCATGAGAAAAGCAGAGAAGCAACTTTGGAGGTACTGATGATAAATGTCAGAAATAAGGATAGACTATATTTACAGAGGATTGCATATAAAATCGTTCAAAGCTTTGGGTATTTTTTGACCAATGCTTATTGATGTTTAGAATATCTAATAGTATTTTGATAAGTAATGTTAAATTCAAAGTTATTTATATTAGTTGAATATTTATTTATTTATTTTGATAGTTATTGATTAATGTGTTAATGAAAAGAAAATTTAAAACTTTTTGTGAATCGTTTGAAAAAAAAAAAAAATATACAACAAAACAACTTGGCAAAATGGGATTTTTTTATTTTAAAAATATTTTATATTGGATAAAAAGTTTAATTTTAGTTTAAGAAAAATTTTAGGAAAACTTTGGGGAGGCGCCCCATTTAAAAAAAAAAATAAATAAATATAAATGTTTCAACTTTATAGAAAAATTAACAAATATTCATTTTTTCTGTGACCTCTTCTATGATATTCTAACAGATTCCATTATATGAACTTTGCGGTACATGGTTTCCTCTAAATAAATAATTTATTACCTAATTTTTATTGTGTTTTGAAAAAATTTAATACCACTTGGTTCAATTTCTCTATCAGTGTCTTGGAGAAGAATACTTTTCATATAGCGATTGTTAAGATGACTTTTAAACACAAAGCTTTCCTTATTAGTATTAAACAATCTTTTTCGATTCAATTTCTGCACAAAATTATTATTTATTCCATTAAAAATATTACATTTTCCTCCTCTATATATGCTAAGGAAATAATTCGAATTGTGCTTAATTCAGTGAAACTTTTATCTGAACATTTTATCTGGGATTTTACCTTCTTTGGCACTTTTATGATTTTTATTTCTGATTTCAGTTTGTCTTGATATAAAATATTTTTTTTTGGAGTCAGAAGAGGTGAGGCCTTTCGTAATCTAATTTTTTCTTCACTTTTTGGGGTTTTCCAGAAATTGAGTGTCATTTCTTCCTTTGTTTCATCATCCGCATTGGTTATTTCTTTAATCACAGGCATTTTTTTCCCGAACTTCTTCAAAATTTTCTCTTGAATTTGAACTAGAGTCTTTTCAGGAGGTGATTTTGAATTAGTTTTTTTTGTTTTTTCACTTCTTAAATTTTGCGGGCTCATGCTTCGGAGTGTTAATTTCTTGGTTCCACATCCAATATCTTTCAAGCAATTCCCATACAAATTAATTTTCCTATCACCACCTTTTATTTGTTCTATTTCTTCCTTTGTTTCCTTGGAACTTTTTAGTAAATTTATGATTTTAACACTTGTTGGCCAAATTCCGCTTTCAAGTTTCGAAAAAAACAGTTTCTCTGCGATTTTTACTTCAAAGGAGCCTATTCTTGGAAAAGTCTTCATTTTATTATCAATGCGATCCAGAAATAAAGGGTTGATGCCTTGGATTTTAAGGTACGACTTGGGTGGGTTGTTCTTATGAATCAATATATTGGGGTCAAAAGCCAACAGGTCATTCTTTACTACCCTTTTATTTATTATGTAAAAATATGGAAAATCATTACTTTTGTTAAAATGGTTGAGATATTTATTTTGGTGATGATGAGTGCACCATTGATGTTGATCACAATGGTCGCATATTTCGAAGAAGATTTCTATAGGCCTTTCATTCATTCCCAAGATGTGTTGTGATTTTTATTAATTTCAAATTTTTATTTTGTAACTTCATAAAAATTCCAATTATTTCGTAAAAATTGCTAACAAATGGCCTTCGTTTACAAATCCGAGAAAAAACTCAAAGAATCCTCTGATAATTTCGAAAACATCGGTCCTGGCAAATATCTCACTCATCAGGAATATAAATTTAAGGAAACCAACGTTCCTTTTCTCAGTAGTAGCGAAAGACTAGCTGCCTTACAAAAAGAAAAACTAAAAAAAGACCCAAATATAGATTTAGCTTTGACCACCAATTTCGTAAATTCACAGATTCATATGCAAATGCTTTCTGAGTCTTTGCATACTATCGGAAAGAAAAAAGTCGAGTCAAAACCAGAAAACGGTGTTTTCAAATCGTCAAGCAGAAGATTTGAGCCTGAATATAAAATTGAAAATTTCCCAGGACCTGGTGCCTACGTTTCTTCATCTTCTAAACCGAATAATGAGAAGAAAGAACCGAGAAAAAAAGAAAACTTTGTTGAAAAAAACACTATAATTGATGAGATAATGAATCAAGGAAACTACCAGCCAGTGCCTTCAATCCCCAGCAATATACATTGCCTTGGTTATGCAGATCTTGAATGTTTTTTAAATAACAAAAGACTTTTGTTTTTTATGATATCTAATAGGCAGTTCTTTTCCTGAAATGAAGGTGAATAAATGCATTAAGAAGGAAACAAAGGAAGGGGACGTAGGTCCTGGGTCTTATGAAGTGAAGGATTCTTACGATTTACGAAGAAATAAGGTATTTTCTTTTTTTAATTCATTTTTTAACATATATAATGGGATAATTAAGGGATACTCATGGGGTAAAAAACCAATATCTCATCAGAATTTAAGAAAGGTTCAGGAAGCTGCGAATTTGGGTCCAGGTGAATATATATTAAGAAATAAAATAATATAAATTATAGGGAGCTATGATATTAGATATGAGATGAAGCCATTATATCAATATAAACAATCTGGTTCGTTTTGCTCAACTAAATCGAGAGCTTTCCTTGATCCGAAACCTGCTGGGGAAAGAGTTAAAAAGCTCCTTTATCAAAGAATGCAGAAAAATTTGCAAAAAGTTGGTGCTACTTCTTCTGACAATTTATTGGATATAAATATGTCTAATGAAATGTATGATGTTAAGGTAAAACACGAAAAAAATTTAACAAACATAATTTTTCTAAGGAATCAGCTTCTCTCCGACCTGGGAGTTATTACAATGAGAAACTCGCCTCTTCCATAAAAATTCAAACCAAACCAACAGAACTGCAAAATTTCGGAAGTTCTTCTTTGCGCTTCAATCAGAAACAAGGCGGACTTAAAACGCTTGGACCAGGCAAATATGATGCAAAATTCCAAGAAGGAATCGTAAAAATTCTGATTTTGAGCATTTTTTAAGAAAGTAAATTAATAAAGAAAATGGCCCCACTTGTCTATGTTCCCTTTATGTCTTCAAATGAAAGATTTGAAAATAAGCTGACTTTCGGAATGCCTGGACCTGGAAGTTACGACCCGAAATTGAAGATAAAAACCACAAACGCTCAAAGTAAAGTTTCAACGAAATTGAATTTCGGAGTCAATGAACTCAGGTTCCAAAACCCCGAAGAAAAAGAAGTGATTTTCTTCTAAATTTACAAATTATTAATCTAGTTCTAGAATAAACCAGGACCTGGAACATATATAGACCCTCTTCAACCTAAAAAAGGCTCATCCGCAAGCAATTTTTACTTCAAATCTCAATCTGAAAGAGATGCTTTTAGATCCAACACAGGTTTTAAATATTTTTTGCTTTCTTATATTAATGAATTTTTTGCTAAAGTAACTCCTGGAGCTGGAACCTACAATCCTAATAATCATATGATAGAGATGAATTTGAAAATCATTAAGGATCAAGACCCAGAAATTCTAAAGAAAAAGCCTCCTTTCAATATCCAAGAAAATAGATTTTCCACTCCGAAAAAAACCCAAAGTTCGTTTTAAGAATATTTTTAATTTTCAATGTTTTTAACAAAAATAGATGATTTTGATCTTGATTTGGAAGTCGAAGAAAAAAACCCTAAAATTCATTCAAAAAGTCAAGGAGCTAAATACCTGAAAAAACCTAAAAAAGGAAAAACTATTCAAACCAACAACTCCAATGTCATTTTTTTGTTCTTTATAAAAATTTAATTTTTTTGCAAAGTTCTTGAAAGTCAAATCAAATGTCAAACCTCCTGGTCCTGGTCATTATTACGACCCTAATTGCGACCTTTGGAACAAAAAGACTTTCAATATAATGTTTGCTGACCTCTGAAAAATTACAATAATGATAATATTAATTCAGTAATAAATAAATTTCTAAGCCAAAAATGTTGACTTTTAATTTAATTTAATTTATTTTTTTTTTTTTTTTTTTTTGAAAATACATATTCATTAACTAAAATTCAAATTTTTAATGGGAGATTTTATAATGGTTAATGGTTTTCTCTTGATTTTGTTATCAATTAATAAGAAAGAGAGAAATACAAAAAGAGAAAATTATTTTTTTTATTCCTGAGCATACATGTATTTTCCTTTTGGTCTTCTAAAAGCCTTCTTCCAATTTTTCTCGGGCATCGCTTGCATTTTGGTGTAAACATAAACATAATTCCAAATAGAAAAGATTTGAAAACATAGATAAAGGGAAGAAGCTACTATGAAACCATTATTCCCCTTTTCTTGACCAAAAATTCCAATAAATCCAAAAAAAGAAACTAATTTCAAAAGAATCGAGAAAAAAACCAAAAAAATGCTGATTTTCAAGCAATCTAATTTCCTCTTCAACGCAGCTATGAAATACAAAACCCAACCCAAAACAAACAATATATCAGCAAAGAGTCCTATTGAGGTGATGATGGCAAAATCTTTGAAGGACACATCAAAATTTTTTAACATAGCAAATAAGCGAATGTAAACGAAAAGAGCATTAATCAAGATGATAACGAAGCCGAAAAAATTTATGGTCAAAAGAGTCTTTATAAAAATCAATTGGTCCGGCTTTAATTTCTTCTTCTTCTCAAGAACTTCCTGATTACTTTCAAGTTGGATATGTAGAGGGTTAGAAAGAATAATTACTGGGTCGGTTAACTTTGAGTCCATGAGGGTGTCTTTGGAAGAATTCTCACAATTTCCCTTTTGGGAATTAATGGAGGGTGAAATTTCAAATTTGTCTTCTTTTGTAGAAAACCTTTTTGGTGAACTCATTGTTTTATAATTTTTATTATCTTGAAAAGTTTTAAACCTTTATAGAATTGAATTTTGCAGAAAAGAAAAATAGAAGCTTCTCTATTCAGATTTTTGATAGTAATATATTTTATTATGAATTATTGATAATTTTTATGTTTTTAAAAAAAAAAGGGGAAATTTATTAGTTTTTTGTTTTGGAAATGTTTCTTATAATTTTAAATGAAAGTATGATCTAAAGTTTGAAATTTTTGATTTATGTTCAGAAAAAATTTTTCTGTGTATTTTCTTTCTTTTTTCCAAAAAAAAAAAAAATTAATTAAATTCACCTCTAAGTTTTTTTATTTAAAATATATAGTTTTTTCACTATATAGATGATGTGTTAATATTTATACACTAAATATAATTATCCAGATGTGAACTTTGTGACTGCCTTGGTGCCTTCTGATATGGCATGTTTGGCCAATTCTCCAGGCAGCAACAATTTCACAGCAGTTTGGATCTCACTTGATGAAAGGGTCTTCTTGCGGTTATATCTGATCAATCTAATGGATTCCATGGAGATTCTATCGAAGGTATCATTAATGAAGGAATTCATGATGTTCATTGCCTTCTTGCTAATACCAGTTTCAGGGTGCACTTGTCTTAGGACTTTGTAAATGTAAATTGAGAAGGATTCGGTTCTTCTTTTTTTCATATGCTTCTTGTTGTCTTTGCCATGGGCCTTGATGGTCTTTTGAGCTGGGACTGGTGGCTTGGTTTCTGATGGGGTTTTTTTTGGAGGCATTGGATTTGTAGGGCTAATTTTGGGTTGATTTTATTTGGATTTTTTATATAAAAAGCAGAATCAGAAAGTATTCTTTATATAAGACCCGAAAATTACAAATTTGCTAATCTCAAATTTTATTGGCATATTTTGCTTGAAATCAAATTTTTCGTTTTTTAATTAAAATCCATTTATGGAACGTGAGAGGATTCCAATTCTTCTTTCTAAATTCGCAAAAATATCAAAACAGTCTTTTTAATTTCATTTATTCCATCTCTGCTTCGAATTATTGGAAGTTTTCGAAAAAACAAAAGAGTTTAATAAAACCAAAAAAAATTAACATTTTAATGGTTTTTTTATCCATTTTTTTTTCTTCTTATTTATAAATAATAGACAATTCATCAAAAATATATAGCTTGTCAATCTTTTTCTATCTTAAATGCTTATTATGGTATAAAAAAAAAAAAAGCCCATTAGAGTAAAAAATAACTTTTTCAAAATTTAAATTGTTTTGAAAAAAAAAATTCATATTTTAAGTTTGACCCAATAATTTTAGATATTGTTTTTTTAAATAAGGGTTTTGTATATTAAAGGGGGTCGGGTTGACTATTGGGTTATGTCCATAGTTTAAGGAGTTATCTTTTTTGGCTAGATTTCTCTCAGAATTTTTCTCATCTGGAATTCCAGATGATATTCTTTGATTTGGCGTGTTTATTAAAGCATTTTGAGATGAAAAAACACCCGGATTTCTTTTCACCAGATCTATTTTTTAGTTTTCAAAATAGAAATTAAGATTATTTATGAAATACCTCTTGATTTAGGCACTTCGTTATGAAAACCAATGTTCAGGGATTGGAGATCGCTGAAAGATTGATTTTTTTTATGATTATCATGATTGATTTCTGAGTTTTTGGGGTCTTCATTTGAAAACTTATTGATCAGATCATCTATTTGCTTTTTGCCTATGTTGCCAATTTGGGGATTCCATCCTGGCCACATTTTTGAATATAAATTGTTATCATTTGCTTTAAAGGCCTTTTTACCAAGTAACAAATAATATTTAGTTTCATCATCTGAGCTTTTATTATTTTACCTGTAAATCCTTTACATTGAGTAGTTTTTCATTTCTGTTCATTCTGTTTTTATTTATAACTTCCATAGTTCTTTGAACTCTCTGATATAAGTCATAAAATATAGGCAAAATTACAGTTAAAAATGAAACCTGTCGATCTAAATCTTCTCGATAAGAGTTTTGACTCTTGATTTTTTCTTCTCTGAGCCATCTTTCATATTCTTCGACTGTGTTATTCTAATTTTAAAAATAAAAAGACAAAATTATAAAAAAACGATTTTTACTTCTTGTTGAATATCTTGCATTATCTTCCTGTTCGTTTCATTTTTCAATTCCTTCATTTTCTTCTGGTTCTCCATCAATTCCTTATTAGCATTTGTATAAAAGAGATGTTCCTTTGTAAGATTAATAATGTTATTAAATTTTCATTCGAAATTCAAACTTCTTTGTTCTTTATTATGAGATTTTTTTCTCTTTCCTCTCTTTTTTCAATTGCTTCTTCCATATCCTTTAGTATTTTTTCATCCAAATTTTGAACTTTTTGCACTTCAGGCTCAAAATACCTATTCTTATGGACTTGATACAAGTTGAATTGATTCTCAGCCACATTTTTCCAAAACTGCTCAAAAAGATTATGAAAATTTTAGCGATTTTTTTACGTTTTTATAATTCGCATCCTTCTGCATTTCCTTATGATGATTTCTTTTCATTAAATCGTTAAACTCCTTTTGATCTCTTTGTTTTTCCATCATATTTCTATTAGTTCTCAATTCTTGTAACAAAAGATTGTTTCTTCCTTCGTTTTCCTCATATTTCCGTTTTTCAAACCGCATCTGACTTTCTTCTTCTGCTTTCATTCTATCTATTTGCAACAAATGACGATCCATTTCCAAAGATTGCGCCTTAGCTTCTTTTTTTCTATTTTTCAGCTCCATCACCTCGTTATCAATAGATTTCCTTCGGTTTTCTTGAAGAATTGCTTTATTTTGCATAAAACGTTGCGTTTCCTAAATTCTAGTTTAAGCATTTTTTATTAACATTCTTGAAATACATCGTAGTTTTGTTGGTTGACCATTCGAATCTGCTCTGCATCCATTAATTTTTTTTCTAATTTTCTCTTTTGCTCATTGTAATTTTCAATTAGTTTCAAATCTAGTTCTGATCTATAGAGGATTGTTTTTTTGTTAAAAAAAATATAAATTCATTTACACAAACGCCTTGGTTTTGATGCCCTTTAAAACTTTTTCAATTTTTTCGATTTCTGATTGAATGTCGTTTTGGTGCAAAATCAAAGCGTGCCATTCTTCTTTTCCCCCATTATTGTTTTTTGGATAACGTCTTCGCATGTTTGAAATGTTGCTTTGGTTCTATTGGGATTTTTAGACGAATGAATTTATTGGTTCAAAAATAACTTCAGATGGAATTTGAGAAGAACCATCCCTCATTCAAAAAAGGTTCAAATGATAACTATAAAAAAATATCAGTTGTTTTTCTTATTATTATTAGTTTTTTTTAATGTTAAACAAAAATTTTAAAATACAAAAAAATGAGAAAATTTCCCTATAATTTATTTCTGTTCTTAAATATATCAAGAAAAAACAATTTATAAAATTAATAAACAAGAAAAAATATTACAGACTTATATGAAAACTAAAAAGAATTGTTGCTTTCCCTTTAAAATAATAATAATTTCCAATAAATCAACTCAGATTTCCAATTCAATATTTAATCTAAGAAACAACCAAAAAATAAAAATAAAACCTCTTTTAAAATGCTTCAAAACTCCGTCGTTCTCATCGACCATCAGACATTCCCTGAGTCCGATTACATCCTAATTGATTCCGAACATTCCTCTAAATCTTCTTTTTCTAAAATTTCAGATGAGCTTCTCAAGGTGAACCCACCCCCTGAAGAAAACCCTTCGTTGAATTACACCATCAATAGTCCGACCTCACCTAAATCATTTCATAAACACTCTCATAACAAAGCCAAAATCATCCAAAACCCAACAAAAAACTTCAAATTCAAGAATTCACTCTCAATAAATGAGAGCTTTCAAGATCCGATCATTGATTCAAGGTTGTTCAACATTGGCGATCTTTCAGCGATTGAATATAAATCGAATTTACAGACCACCAGTCCAGAAAACACCAATCTCAATAACAGTTTTGTCACTGAACATGACATGGGATTGTTCATGGTTGAAGGGTCTTTGTTGGAGAAGGAAGTGGGGGGGTCGTGGCTTTGAAAGAGGCATTTGTAAGATTTTTGAACAAAAATTTGGTCATGATAAAAGATAATATCAACCAAATCAACAATGTTTTGGTTGATAATTTGACTATTATGTGGAATGTTTTGAGGATCTGCAATGAGAAAAGCGAGGCCCAAAAGTCCTTAGTGAGATATGTGATATATGTGTTTAAGGAAAATCTGATGAGAAAAGAGGGGTTTGTACAAAATTTCAATGGAGTTATGGGGTTAAAGGAAAAATGTGAGGGGCACAAAGTATCAGAGATCGCGGGGTTAGGACTCGGGACGTATGGGATCAGGATGGATTTGTATCTGGTGAAATCCTCGTTGAGAGAGGAAGCAATTTGTTTTCTTTTCAAAGTGAAGAATTTTGAAGAAAAACAAAAATTCATGAGCATTTTGATGAGCACACAATAGGTACTTTGCATATTAATATATTTTTAAGGCAATAACTATTTAATAACTATTTTTTCTTTTGAAATCTCTATTTAATTTAACCAAATAAATCGGAATGAACAAAAAAATTTTTTTTTTTTTAATTTTTTTTTCAATAAAAATTTCAACTACATATCAACTCCATCAATGGAGGAAAAAACATAATAAAGTTATTTCTTGGATCTCAAGTTAGCCTTCATAAACCTTTCCTGATTATTGCAATATAAATCCTCATATTCCTGTGGGGAAACGTTATTGCATCTCTGTTCGCAATGGAACCTCTCCTGTCCCATCATGAATCTCTTCCCCTTAATTTCATATTGTCCTGGTTCACACATTTTCTCGATCTTTCTCATATCATTTGCAAGCACTTGTAACTTTGGATCAGATTTAAATTCTTCGGCTTCAAATTCCTTTAAATTGTCATTCAATAGCTTTTTCCCCTCATTGTATTTCCCTTGATCAGACAACATCCTGGCATTTTCAATCACTTCAACTCCTTGCACTCTGAGGTAATTTTTCATAACTTCTGGATTGACTTTTTTTATCACCTCTCCAGGATTTCCTCATCTTTGTTATAAAGTGTGAACGCCAACTCAAGTTCTCTCTTGACAGTTTTCTTTTCTGTGATTGAATTCACTTCGAGTTCAGCTTTCAATAGGATAACATTTCGATCCAAATCACCCACTTTCTTCTTGATTGGAGGCACATTGATCCTTCATTAATTCCTTAGAAATACCCAGCCATAATTGATTCATATTGAAACAATAAGATTTATCTTCTTCATCGTGTTTCCATTGAGTCCCAAGACTTTGGAAATTCTGAGATCTGAAAATGGTGGCTTATTGTTAGCAGAGACCTTTATGGTTAATTTCTCCCCTATAATAAAAGTCCAGCCAAAGCACCAACAAAACTTTCATCAACTATATCTAATTTCTCTATATAATAGAAATTGCCATCTTTTATAACAGCTAGATTGCGCATGGTCTCTGTATCATGATCGTCACCAAATCCAAAGGTATTCACAGTGAAAACATCTTGAATGTTCATCTTTTCAAGACTTTCTGTGAATTTCTTGTCGACATTACCTATATTGTCAAGACCATCTGATAACATGAATAAACTGGTCACTTTATTGAGGAATTTACGGGCCTGCATGATTTCAAGGCACGATTTAAACCCAAAATCATATTGGTGCCACCACGTTGTCTAATTTTTGAGATATTCTCATTGAAAATTGGAATATTTGCCTCTGAGACTCTTCGCAGACCAGTCAATGTTTCTGCCTTATCATCGAATAATATGATGCATAACCTATCATTGGGGTTAAGATGGACACCAGATACTTCAATGTCTCTCGGACTAAATTGATTTATTGCCTCCCATCGACCCACTATGATCAATCACACAGAAAAGATCAATTGGAGGCCTATAATCGTCGCCATTTTTATTATCCTGATCTTTTGTTTTGATGTTGAAAGCACAGGAAGTTTCTGGGATTCCGTGAAATTTTCGGTTGAGGCATGACTTTTTCTTCTTCTTCCTCAATGTTTTGATCATCTTCTTCATCGATAGGTGAGAAATTTATCACATCATTCACTGATTTACAATAGTTCTCATTATTGGAAAGGTTTGGATCTTGCATCCAGAAGAAGAACTTATCATTATTGCTTTGGAAGGAAAGGAGATAAACTATTATTCTCGAATTTGGCATCGGATTTGAAGATATAAAGGTCGAAATCTTTGGAATTGTTATTGGATTGATTGATCCATTTGAAATGCTTCTCGAAATCTTCGTTATGTTAAACCAAAATCTTGTCTTTGGAGGGGTATGGAGGAACCTTTTTGGTTGAGAGGTCGTAATTTAAGCAACCTGCAAGGAATTCCAAAGATTTCAGATAATGGGACATGAGGATTTTGAGTTTTCTTTCGGAGTATTTTTCAAAAATTTCTGAGAAAAATTCAAATTTTTAATGTTTTTTCTATGAAAATTTTCCTGGGAAAATAAGGTAATTTATGCTAATTTTTTTGTTTCTATATTCATTCGAATTCCATAAAGCCAATTATTTAAAGTTATTTAAGAATTAACTATAAATTATGTTTTATAGATTTTTATTTTCTTTAACAGAAACATTGTCAAAAAATTAAAAAAACCAAAAAAAGCTATTTCTTAAGAAAATTGGGATTTAATTTTAGCGATTTCTGTTCCCGTTTTTCTCCTCTTTTTTTTCTTCTCATTTTCCTTCCTCGACAGATTATTGATTTTCTGATCTTAAGTTTTGATAAATTCATAGTTGATCCATCATTTTTCACATTATTATTATTATTATTCTTTGTCGTGAAACGAAGGAAACAGTTGAACTGTTATAAGAACCTCCTTTGTTGACTTTTTGCTTTCAACATATTCACTAGATCCTTGCTAGAGCCATTTGGTTCTTTTTCATTCTTAGCCTTCTCAAATCATTTTCTCTGAATGATTTGTTTTGAATAAAATGTATTCATTCAACATTTTATTGAAATCATCAAGGACCTAATTCCTCTTCTTTCGAAGGGAAAACTGACATTTCAGTTCTTTTTTGAGTGTTTTCATCAGTTTTTTCAAGTTTGATGGGAGTTTTTTCAGTGGGTTCGGTTTTTTCATAAATGCTTTGACTTTCTATGTTGAAATATTTTCTATTGATTGAATTGGTGCCTCGTGATAATTGTTCGGAAGGAGAATTTGAGTTGAGAAGGATGGTTTTGGTTAAGATTTTGTCAGGGGAAAACTCGTTGTAGACGAACTCTATGTTCCGTTTGAGATTGACTGGAAGAGACTCGTTGGGAAGGGTTTTTAAAGGGGAAAATGAAGGGTCCTTCTCTTTTCAAAACTTTGAGATGAAGAAGACTGAATCAAGGAGGTTTTTCTAGATTTATTAAAAAATTGTTATTTATTGAGATTTGTTTTTTTTTTAAACGTAAAAAACAGAGAAAAGAGGAAAAAACATAGACAAAACATTGTAAAAAAATAATTAAATAAATTGAAAAAAAATTTTTATTTTTTTTTTAAAATTAAAAAATAATT
>Ga0302186_10002256_pt1 | contig 15003 bp, 7 predicted proteins | sample II_Bog_E1_2_FD_198782 | JGI IMG/M metagenome (GOLD analysis project Ga0302186, IMG submission 198782) | Peat permafrost microbial communities from Stordalen Mire near Abisko, Sweden - II_Bog_E1_1 | ecosystem: Environmental > Terrestrial > Soil > Wetlands > Peat | place: Sweden: Abisko, Stordalen... | reverse complement strand
TGCAGTCTCATGATCATGGCGATGCTACAAATTGTGTCGTCACTGATTCTGTCAATGAATTTCTTAATAATTTTACCTAAAATTGTCCATTTTTCCTAAAAGTTCTATATCTTTGTGAATTTTCGTATGAATGCTTCAAGGAAAGGCTCGCAGAAATAATATTCGCATACGTTGACTACGAAATCAAGGGCAAATAGTTTGAGTGACTGTGAGGAATGAGAATCAACAACAACTTAAAATAAGTAAATTCCTTATTCGTAGTTATTGGAGTACAAAGCTGGCCAATGGACCGTCATTGAAGTGAAGAAATATACTCTTTAATAGTCGTTTAGTTTAAAGTACAACTCTTGCACTATTAATTTCTGTAAAATCTATTTAAGTTATTAGTGCTTTAGCACTTCGTATGAAATAACTGAAAGTATGAACAATGCTGAGCTGACTTCCATCGGCTTCATAATTAACATTTATGGGGGAATTGTCTCTGACAAACTTTTCTGGTTATATTCGAGGGAATATCTAAAGTATTGCACGATGAATATGAATATATTCTAATCTTTATCCACCATTAATTCAATTATTTTTGATATTTCAGAAAGGATGCTTTCAAATTAATGATTTGAAAAGCAAGATTACAACTACTGGAAAAGTTAAAGTGGTTGTTCGTCGTACACTTTTCTTTTTGCTTCGATTTATTGAGAAATTATGGGGATCAGTATTGAGTTTAAAACCATGAGCATCTATTAGAAAGAAATCTAATTAACTTATAAATAGATGCCTAGAAGTGAGATAAATTTTTATGCCAGTTAGCTGTGAGTTTATCGTAATAGAGTGTAATTTTAAGCCAAATACTTCAATGTGTGTAGTAGTTCTTTAATAATACTATTGAGTTGGATTATCAACAAAGATTTATTCTCACTATGGTTATGCATTAAAATAATCAACAGGTTGACATGCACTAAATTATATTATGATTACCTCTTGCTGCTTATATCTTTAAACTATATAATGAAGTCTCTAGTTGCTCATTCCAAGCAAGATAATTATAGCAGTGCAGGTTGCCCTGGTCGATATCCTATGAATATGTTAATGATGCTTTGGATCTATAGATCATTTGAAATTTCTATGTTAACTAAAGCCATTTATCCACTTCGATTACTAACTAAAGAGTATTTTATTGCTGATGACTATCAGGATCAAAGAAATGATCGCATACCCCTTCCCAAATTTGGATGATATACTAAATAATATTTATTCTAAATCTCATGTTTTCTTAAGTGATTACTATATTTTGTATTATTCGAAGTGCCTTCAGCATATTTAGTTTGCTTGATTTGTATGGCTAATCTTGGGGAAGATCCACAACTATTGATTCAATTATAAATAGGATTGTTTGATAGACCTCGCTTGCATCCTATGGCATTTGTATTGTAATTAAAGCAGGGGTTTAAAAGAATTGGCTGTCTATTAAACTTGATTCGAAAGACATTTGTTGTTGAGAATAGTTAGTATCAATAAATTCCATCATCCTGGCAAGTACCATAGTTGTTTGCTAGAAACTATTGTTCTCTCTTATAATATCATTTCGCATATCATCCTCATATAATGACAAAAGCATCCTTAAAAAGGCTCTCTTCAAAAGTATCTTAGCTGAAAAAGGCATTTTCCAATTAAAAAATAACTGAAAAAGCACCTTACCGCTTTCTTTGAGGTTTAATGTTATTCCTGCTTATATCATGAAATAATTAATTAAAGAAGCCACTTTTTGTTTAAAAGGGACTAAGTTATGAAAACAAGTACTTAATTTTACTTCAGGCAGCAATATGAACGATTTTAGATATTAGATGAGATACATCAGATCGCTTGGAATTTTAGATAGATGGGAAGTTTAAATAGAGCTGACCATATCCTGTATGTCTGCTGTAATTCGTTCGATGGATCTATTTTGCATTCTTTTGAATTGTATTTTATCTTCCTCATTTTGATATATATATGATACGATTTAATAACATAGACATATGAGGCAATTAAATATCAACTTTCTTCTGTTTAAGTTTATAACACAAAAATCTTAATGTTCAGTTTATCGTTAGGCTGTTAGTGTTTAATGCTTAATAGTTATTGGCATTTTAAATATAATTAAGAATATTATTGGCTCTAAAATTTAATTAATTTGGGTTTTAAATTTCATTTTAGAAGAGATTAATAGAATCATTGAATTCTTTTATATTAATATTCTATCCTTCACTGACTTGATAATAATTTAGATTATTTATAGGATATATTTTATTACAATCATTATGGAGGAAGACTTCGCCATGTATAAAATAGTCATAATTGGGTCTTCAGGAACTGGCAAAACGAACATTTGCTCGCGTTATATCAATGATAAATATTTTTAAAGTCAAACCGCTACTGTAGGGGTGGAATTCCTCACAAAGACAGTACAACTGCAAGGAAAATAAGTTAAAGTGTCACTATGGGACACCGCTGGACAAGAAAGATACAAATCAATGAATAAACTCTACTACAAAGGAGCCAATGGTGTACTGGTAGTTTATGATGTCACGGACCCGCAGTCTTACATCGATATTTAATCATGGATACGCTATACGAGTAGTTCTTTCTTACTCAGACTAAAATCTTAATCTCGAGGAAGTTGAAATGATCATAGTCGGAAATAAAATGGATCTGTAACTCTAGAGAAAGGTGTATGCGAAGAGAGCCATCCAGTAGTATAAAGAAAGATTTGATGTTGATTGTTGGGAAGTATCCGCGAAGACTGGTCAAAATATTGCCGAGTTGTTTGGGACATTGCTTCACAGTATTCTGAAAATAATTCAGGGATTCACGATAAATGCGTTAAATCAAGTGTATTCGTTGATGAGAGTGTAAATTATGAATCTGTGAGTGAACGTAATTCTCTGACTCAGCAGCATCAGAAAGAGGAAGCACTAAAAAATCCAAGTATGATAAAAGAAGTTGAATAGGAAGAGGAGGGAAGAAAGATTGATAGAGAACTTGTTTAAATTCATACTCCAAGTTTTAGAAAATCTAAGGGTATATTTGACTATATTTGCAGAAATGAAGAAAAGTATTCAATTGGGTTCTCCTGATTAAAAATAAACTCGAGGTTATGATCAGAATAATCCTGGCAAAAAAAGGAAATGTTGCTGATAATATCTTGAGTTACTTATCAAATAAATGGGATAAATTTATCTTCATTAGCTTGCATAAATAAGCATATATTACTTATTTAGCATTGGCTTTGTTCAAATCCTTTTAGATATTGGCTTTGCATTATACGCTGTCTGTTTTGTATAAACTAATTACAATAATGAAACTCCTTAAATTATAAGAAAACGAAAGCTTGTGATAATCTAATATAAAATTATAACATATGTTGATTAATCAATTTTGCCCAATATTTAACTGATGGCAGATAATAAAACTACTTCAAATACATATAAAGCTACTTTCAAAATTTGATTATTATATTTTTAGTAAAGATGTTTGAATGGCTTTCAAATGTCTGGTCGGGATTACTGCATCAGTGTGAAATTTAACGTGCAAAATACAAACAGCTGGGTAGGGCTATCATTATTCATAGGCTATGGCAAATATTTAGCATTAGCTACCTTTGCATTCTATTTCACTATATACCCTTTAATTTTAGCAGCCGTATGGCCGTACCTCTGCCACTCACTACAAGGTTTCTAGTATCATCATGTAGAAATACCGCTTTACATCCTAACGATCATTTTCTTAAATGTCCTCATCACAATCATCTATAATTTTGCCATGTATTTTATCTATACTCTCAAAATTCCGTTTTTCTAGAGTTATCGAGTCGATCCAGTAATTTATTAATTATCTAGAATACTCCATGGCCTTGGGAACAACATCCATAAAAATGGAGATAAACATTTGCTAAAACTATTGGAGTAATCGCTCTCAATGTTCTTCTTATTGGCCCAGCCCTGATGACTTTCGACTCCTATCTTGAGTTTAATATTAATATGAAAATGGAGAACCTTCCTTCTCTATGGACAAACCTATGGCAATTTTTCTTATTTCTTTTGGGAGGATAAATAGTTTTTTATTTCGTGCATATGGTTATACACCACCCGAAATTATACTGGATTCATAAGAAGCATCATGAATACCATGTCACTATAACTTTAGCTGCACAATACGCTCATCCCATCGAGCAACTTCTCGCCAATACAGTACCAGTTGGATTAGCATACAAACTTCTTGCCAGAGTTTATCCTGTTCATATATTCACAGTGATAATTTGGCTTACTTTCAGAATATTCTAAACCTATGATGGACATTCAGGATATGAGTGGTCTTGGGGACAATCAAACCTGATCCCTTTCAGTGCCGGAGGAAAATACCACTATTTTCACCATAAACAAAATGTTGGTAACTATGGAGCAATTTTATGTCTAATGGACAACATCCTTGGCACAAACGACTAATATAGAAAATTCAGTTAGAAATAAGACAGCAAAAAAGATTGATTTCCTCATTATTCTTATCAGTCCTTTAAAGTTAATTATGTTGCTAAATCAATCTTTAATTGTGCAATTATATATTTTTCAATATTTTGTAATTTACAAACATCAAGATGTTTCGTAAAAACAAAACACTCGATTAAGACTTTGATTTTCTGCCTTCTGAGGAGAAAGAGGAATAGAAATAAACTTATCGTTACTCGAGACAGTCTGTTTAAAAAAATTCATTTGATATTGGAGATCGATAAAGCAGATTGAGTGATGCTTTTAGGGACTTAGAGGAACATCTATCCGAGGCAACTTTCGATGTTGCTGAAGTATTGAAAGATGAAATTAGTACTCTAACATTGTAAAAACAAATGTTATAAAAATAGGTTTAAGACTTTCGTCAAAAGAATATCCGATTAAATCTAACAGCCCTGTAATTGGCTGAAAACGATAAGAATAAATCATAAACGATAGAGAAATTAAGAGAATAAATTGCAAATCTATCAGAGTAGTTAAAGCAATCTCAATAGATCTCAAAATAAGCTAAGCCTTAACCTCTATAAAATATTAAAAGTTAATTCGATGCAAAAGTATAAAGATTGTAAAGAGAGATCTTGTCGTATAAAGTGAGAATAGGATAGTTTGAAAATGATTTAAAAATTTAAGTGGAAAGGCAAATATCTCTCTAATATCTTAGTGAGTAAAGAAAAAGTTAAATAGAGAAGCTAAAAACTACAGTTCGCGAACTAAAAGATAGAGTTGGTGAATTAAAAAACGAAACTCACGATTTGAACCTTATTATCGCAAATAAAAAGACCATAATATTGGCTATTCAGAATTAACTGAAACCCCATAAAAGTGTCAAGGAGGAATAACTAGCAGAATAAGTTAAGTAACTAATTCAATGCTGGAAAAGATTAACATAAGAAGCGTCAAAAAATACTAAAGCGATGGAGATGATTGAAACAATAATCAAAGAGAACCGAATAAAGCCTGAGTACATTATTTGATGATTATTAAAGCAGATATTTAAATATTTTTATTAGTTATACCTCTATCAACAAAATAAATCATTCATTTAGATTTCGCTCCAATGCCATCTTGATAATTACCAGTGAATCTAAATTAATCACAATTTACCGAAATACTTCTGCATCTTTAGGTGGATCTAAGTCGTGGGAAGCAGTTTTGAGTATTTATAATCCAGGCTAATTGGAGGAGTATTAATTAGGCTTACCCACTTATTAATTCTTCAGCATAGCTGGTTTTTCTTTGCTTTCCTCAACATGTCTAATTGTACTATAATTTTCTGACTTGGATTACTCGGACATTGGTTTTCTTACATTCAAAATAACTTCTTCCTCGTTATGGAGATACTTATTACGAACAATAATATGTGGACTTTGCGCTTACTCTATTGTTTTATCTACATTGGTATATTAATATACGAAACTGATTTTCCGGATCTGGAATTTTCATTCTTATTGGCTCTTTGGATGCTTGATTCTTCTGCTCTTACTCGTATGTTTTCCTATCTTTCTTGGCAGACCAACACCAACACATTTATACTGTTATAAAAATATGGGATACGAGTAACAAAGCTATAAAACTTAAAGAGAAGTTTACTTTTAAAGTATGTGATTTTATTTTATTTATGATGAGCTTTAGCTTTGATATAAATTTATAAATTTAAACTGTGATTTGATCATGATACAATTCCCATAAACTCAAAAACTTCGTTGATAAAAGTCCATTATTCTCCTTACCTTTTTGCAAACTACACCCATTTAAGAGGGAATTACTTGAGGACCCATTTGCCTCCACAAGAACACTTGCGAAGGTAATCCTGCTTGATACGATTGCATCTGTCACAGTAAAGATCGCGGCCTTGTTCGTGCATCATTTTCCAGACTGAATGCTCCATCTCCTTGGTGCAATGCAAAGGTGCCTCGCAATGTTCGCAGTGGCCTGGTTGTTAATTGACAAGATAGCACTGAGTACAGGGTAACTCAAAGCTGGCGTATATTGGTTTGATGGCTCCATAATCAAGAGAAGGCTAAAGTTTAAGTTCCATCAAAGCAGTTTTCCTTATCATATAGAGAGTATCTCTGATAGTTTCTCCACTATTCAGAAAATAGTATAAATTCTAAACTAGTGTTTCCAGCTAGTTGGCATCACCAAATTCAACATCCATCTATTAAACAGGAGCGGGTACTGCTTTTTGTATGGAAATCTATCCATCGTCAATAAAGCTGTCTTCTTCTTAATTCTACAGATCATTTTACTTTTATGACTACTCCCCAACCGATGATTCATGATCAGTTAACTCTTGATTTTTTCGATTTTATTTATTTCTTTACCAATCACTATGCAACTTTCTCAAAACTTCAATCAGAGTATCGATAAAATCTCCTTTAAGATAATTATTCAATCGCTATTGCAATAGTTTTTAATAGTCCAAGAATAGTTGCATGCGGTTGTTACCGAATTCATTTAGCAATTCATCTTGCAACCCTGCAATCCTTTGTACCAGTTGAATTAGCAGCAGCTTGAAGTATTTTCCTATTGAACGGCTTAATAGATCAGCAGATTGTAATTTGTAATAATATCCGCCGCGCTCAAGCACACCCACAAAATTAAACTGATCCCGATAAGCAAGGACTTTGTATAGTTATTCGCTGGGAGTCAGACCAATATATTTAAACAATTTTTGATTATCCTACACGCATTTTCTTAAAGCATATTATACGCAGCTTCTTGCCTCAGAAGAAGTGTGCTTGTCAGTCGCAACCAATATTTTGGTAAAATTGGCGTAAACTAAGTGAAGACCCAGCTGCTCAAGTCTTCTGGAAAGAAGATGAAACACTTTTTTCATCAGTTAATTGACCAGTCTGGTCAGCAAGGGATCGTAGAGAGCTCCGGATTGAGTGGATATCCATTTATGAAAATGTTTTAGCAAATTATTTGCACATTCAGATTCATTTTATTCATACTCCTTGACCCACAGTTTTACCATCTTGCGAACATACTCAAAAGCCTTTTTGACTTGACTCATTTCATTTAGACTCTACCATTTGTTAGTGGCTCCGTTATTATTGTTGCTCTTTTTTACCAAACCTGCCGTTTATCTGTCTTCAAGTCCTAGCTCTTCAGCGATGGCTACTGTATTAACCGCCATATTTTCCATAGCAACTGTGATACAGTAATTGCTGAATATTCCAGGGTTAACAATTTTTCCAGTAAAGGCTAAAGATTAATATGTTGTTGTCAGTTCTGAGTTATACTAATCCCACCAAGTAATCTGATCTCCTGCATGAAGCAATCTGCCCAGTTGAATGTTTGTGATATTATTCAATAGTTGAGGACCTGATTACAGATTGCAGAGAGGAATTTGGGAGTACCGAGCCCAATTTAGTTGTTAATTTAAGTTGTCATTTAAATTATCTTCAAGAATTACTTTCAAAGCCTTCTTTTTCCAATCGAGAATCTCAGGGCTTTCCACTTTTATTCTCTCCATCTGAAGGACAGGCCCGTCTTCCAACAAAAATGTGACTCCATATTCTCGAATGGCTTCAATACTCTCCGCCCTTAGAACTATCATGAATTTTTGTTTGAGCTGATTCATTAGCGTTTCCAGTTTCTTGTTGAAAGTCGCTCCTGCTTATTTCTATTATGTGAATTGCAGAATTGATATTTTTTCAGTTTCACCACTTGCCTTATCTTTATTCTTGAGTATTTTTCTGGCCAAAATTAGAAGCTCATCATATTTAGCTCCCTTTGAGTTTTAGACAAAGCCAAAGATATATTCATGATGTTTGGGAATATAGAGTGACCAAATGGATCGACTTCCAATGACCTTTTCATGATATAGATAGACTATAGGCAAGGGAGCCCTTTATAATCCGTTTAAATATTCGCCAAATACCTACTGTATGTCATCTTACTTGTAAGTCATCGATTGTTTAGTCATTTTCCAGATGTTGCCTTTCTTCATTATTAAAGATGTTTCAAGAGGTAGTCTAGTTTCATAGAATTTTTTGCCCAAAAAAGCCTTGAAATAATCTTCAGACTCTTTAAATACTGACTCATCCACCACGATTTAAATTGCCTCTCCCTCCTATCTTGGTGCCTTCTTATTCCCCTTTCCTCCGCAGTAATATTTCCTTTTCATGGTCAAAAGCATTTGCTGAATCCTTCCCCCTGACCAGTACCAAACATTAAAATTGCCAGCTGTTTTCTATGGTATTATTTGAAGTATGCATTTTAATTCACCAGGGCGCTCTACCTCATATGAATTCTCACTCTTACGTTCCCTCCATATCCTTTTCTGATCGTTTAGCCAAAACTTAAAGTTTTTCGTCATGGAATGTGGATTAGCTCGATGAAAACTTTTACTGTCAGATTGTTGTTTCAGATTACTTGAATTCGATTCTCTTGGCTATTGCTAAAAGGTTTTCTTTACTGAGGCATCCTTTTTTGCTGAGACATCATTAAATCGATTGCTAATAAATTTATTCTGAATAAACCCTTAAAGTTTTTGCTGTTTATGATGCCTCATATCGAAAGTTTTCTTTTGCAGCCACTCAGGCAGCTAAATTTCAGGGACAGGATTCGAGATACCTTGAAGAACGGCAGGAATGCAAACCATCTTTTGAACCTGAGTGGACAACCGCTCGAAATAGTAATTCCAATCGAGGATATTACGAATGTCAACTTATCCCTTCATTAAATTATCGTCTCGTGTCCAGCGAAGGAGAAATTCTCTTTGAACCTACATATCAGCATCGAATATTTGAGTTGGAATGGCCCTCTCAGTGATAGGACGATCCTGTGGATATCTTGATATTACAAAATAACAGCACAATCCTCCTTTTCCCTTCACAACTTCCGGACCAAGAAATTCAGCCAATCTACGTGCTGAGTTTATTGCAACGCCTTTTGTGGCTCCATATTCTGTTAGATCTTTGCTTAGAACTCTAGATTCCTGTAGATAGTTTAAAATTTGATCAGTATCCATTGCTTGTCCGTGCATCTGTATGATAGCCAAATATTTTTTGGCTACACTTGCGCACTATGCATAGCACTCTTGAAGAGTACTTCCCTTGAGATATTGTGGAAATATTTCTTCCTGGAATACCTTGGTGATTCTTAATTACCCTCTCCTCTTCATTTAAAAGCCCTTGAATTATTTGATTTTATCATTGAAGTTAAAAACCACGTATCTTTTTTTCAATAGTTGGGTGATATGCTCTTGAATATCCAGTTGCGTCGTTTTCTGCTTTTATTTAGCTGCGGGAATCATCATTGCCTTGTACGGACCATCAATTTCAAAGAAAATGGTCATTTATTTACGATAACCATATCTCCATTATCTCTTGTCCTACAGCCACTGGTATTGATCGTTTGCATACTTTTCATAGATCAGGTGGTTGAGAATGTGGCAGGGGTAGGAAAGCTTTAGAACTTTTCCAGACTTGAAGTTTATCTTGACGTCCTCAGGAAATCCATCAGGCAGCAACATCCAAATACCATCGGTGTCGAGTTAGAGCGGCTTACCAATTTTTCCTTCAATAAAATTGCGGCTGTCACTAATGATGTTCGAACCCAAATATGTCACCATAGCTGCCATTTCCATCGAATACCACCGTGCTCCTCTTCTCATCACATATCCATAGAAGCTGTTTAAAATAATTTTGTGAGCCAACTGCATAGATTCGTACAGAATCATCAAACCTTCAGCTTCCTTGGCACCTGAGGCATCCTTCGCCTTTATCATATTTTTATAGTTATTTTCTGATACTTTTGCCAAATGTTTGTATTAGTACCTTCTATCTCGAAACGCTCGAACAGTATCAACATAGAAGGAGTTTTCCCTCATGCAAACGACATCTGATCTCGTTTACGTGATGTCAATATGAGTACGCTTATAAATGCGTTGGGAATAGGCTTTTACTTCAGTTTTAATTGCTTTTTATAGTTATAAATTGTCTATGTCATTGGGGCTTTTAGAAATTATTTTTTATCGAATCTGCAGATACTATCCTTCGTTAAGAGGAAAGACCGAACCTCGCCATTCCCATTGAAGCTATCTTTTGCACAAACTTTAGGGTTGATTAAATAAACATCCAGAACAGATTTGATCATTAACGATGGATACAGGCTGCAATCTATTGGTAAGGATAATGTTAGGATACATCGCGGCTACATCAATGTGGTAGATCAAAGGATAAGCCTCATGTTTATGAGGATTTTTAACATTTCTTAATTTTTACAATCTAGTTACAATCTATTTCTTGACCTACTCCATATTCGTGATGTTTTGAATTTACCCTTCCGACATTTATATCTTAACAGCAAACTTAACAATGTCTTCAACTCCATCAATTAAATCTTGAAAAGCTTGAGGGGATAGGTTGAAATCAGTTAAGAAATCAGCTCGATAGACACCTGTTCTCAAGCACTCAACTTTGCCTCCTGTATAGGTTTAACTATCCAATAAGTTGCCTTTATAATATTTATCGATGTCTTCGATCTTCTTATTTGGAAAAATAATTCCTCTATTATATGCTTCTGCCATCAGCAGAAACTCACATAGTGTTCCACTCCCTTTTCGTAAAACCTCATCTGGGTACATAGGGATAATCGTGGCCAAGGCAAAGATAAAGCCATGAATATGCTTCATATAAAGAAAATATGTGGCAACTGCATCTGAAACTGAGTATTCAGCTAGTCTTTGAGTAGAATTTCTTGCATACCATACCATTTCTTCAGGATCTACTTCAATAGGATCATAATTTAATTTAGCTTTTGTTACAGCTTTCAAACCTCTTGAACCTTGAGGCAAAAAAGCATCTCTCTAAACCCAACAAAAGCAATCCATATGAGCTACGTGAAGACCATAGAACTCCCCTCCTTGCTCAACAACTCCCATTTATAATGTAAATTTTAAGTAATTTATTTAAAATCTTCTTTGGAGGAATGGATAGTCGAATTTATCTCCGTTGTAAGTAGTAATAATGTTAGGATTGTAGCTTTCCAAAAAATTTCCAAATCTCAACAAAGTTTATTTTTCTGTCGGTTCGTTGAAAACAGTGACATGACAAGCAAATTAAGGCTTTGGTTCATAGTCAAATGGTTTGACATCATCTCCGCAAAATCCTCGATTTATGATTAAAAAAGCTTCTCCTTCATACATTAAAGAAATCATCATTACTTCATCTTTTTCAACGTCTGGAAATTTAAGAGGATCCTTTGATGTCTCAATATCAAAAGAAAGAATTTTTAATTCAGGCATACCTCTTTGCCCCGATGCTGGCCGCAAACTGACAATTATTTTATCTTAAATTTCAACTTAAAACCACTTACCTGCTCTTAATCCAGTGTCAATGCAGACTCTAGAGTGGAAGGGCACATCAAATTCCCGAATTCCAGTTATAAAATCGGTGATATCTCTCACTTATTTGCCTTTTGTTGAATAAAATAAATTTTAATCCTCATTGGTCTGTTTTCTTCTTTTATCCAACAAACTTTTTATTGGCCCTCTAGCATTGATGAGATCTTTCGTAGTACGAAAATTCACTTTTAGATATTATTTCTTCCTCCCCGAAAGGTGATTAATTTCTTACAAATCAACTTTCTCAACCACCTCAATGGATTAGATCTTTTACAGTTTAGATTCAAGGTAAGCTTGCACTTCTTTGTCCTTATCTCTCTCAAATCCAATGTAGAAATATGGTTTTTATGGCAACATACATTTGACAAGCTCTCCATCCTCACTCTGAAAATAACAGAGAACAGCCATTCTCTCTTAGTTATCATTCTGCCTGTCTTTAAAGGTTTTGGTCTTAAAGTTGGTAAGGAAGCCCATGATTTTTCTGGGGCCATCGTTGAAGCGTATTCCAATCTTTTCCTAATAATCTTCTCGTTAATCTCTGACTTTTTCGTTCATTCTATTTCCCGCCAATATAACAATATGTTAATTGAGCCAAATATTACCAGATTAAGTTTTAATTGAGATTTGTCTTCAAAATTTACAAATAAAATGAGATAATTTCTTAAGTGAAGAATCTATTCACAAATGATATTATTCAAATGGAAGACGTGAAGGATAGCAATATTATAAAGAGGATAATTATACGCAGGAATATTTATTGTTTTATTTAAAGATTTATCTGGCCTACAGATAAGAGGGAGTTTAGAATGATCTGCATCGTATTAATACACCATATTTTATAAATAACTTATAAAAATTAAGTTTAATAGCAATGCATAAATAGATGGAATGAAACTGATATATTAAGGTTTATATTTGAGCTCAGGCTATATTTTACTGTCTTTGCATTCTATTTGGAAATTAAATAATTTTGAAAGGTTAGTTTGGAGTTTTTCTAAAAAGCATTGGCTATGGGTAGATAAATTTAGTATATCAAGTGTTCAGAATCTCCTCTATTTCTTTAATATTCAACACTAACACCACAGTTCCAATTCAAAGTCCAAGGAAACATTTTGAATGGAGAGGAAGATACATCTTTTACTATTTTCTATATTCCTAACCTAAACGCAACTCAAATAGAAGTCCTCAGAGCCTAGATCAACTACAATATGCAAGAATGTTTAATTTGCGGAATCTTCAAGTCGTTATTTTATAAACATGCAATAAAAAAAAGCAAAGATATATAATACGTTGGCAATGCCCTATTGAAATAACTTTTGTGGATATTATTCTATTAAAGTACAACGACTGATATATGATAATGGTTGTTAAAGCTGTCATCCAAATTAATTTGTCAATTGCCTTTTCTGTTATGTCGTCTAAAATTGTGATTAACTTGTTGAAGCCATAAGCCCAAGATACTATTTATTATCAATCAAAATAATTATCTTCTGTTTCTCTTGAATCACTGATGAATTTGGAATGTTTTCCTCCTTAATTACTAATTATATTTTATTAAATTCATTGGATCCGAAATTGTTGGGAACGGTATTCGCCCAGAAAAGTAAGTTCAGTCATATTTAAAATCTAAAAAATGTTAATTCTGGTCAAATATTCTTATGCTGACCCTCCCTTCGCAATGTCGTTCATGTATTCAACAAATTTCATTTTCAAAACGATTCTGATTTTTTCTAAAAATTGTTGACTCCGCAATCACAAAATGTATTTGAGTTCCTTTCAACAAAAATAGAGATGATAAAGGCCTAAAATACACAACAACTTTCACAATTAATATTGACCCTTAATACATTTGAATCCAGCTATTTACAATATAATTTAATTAGGAAAGGAAATGATTTCAGAAAATATTTTTATTGACGTTTAAAAATGGAATCGTTATTCTCACCCCTCTGAAGAATTAGGTGATCTGCAGCAAAGAAATTCCTCCTAAAGGATAAAAAACTATTTTACCAACAAAAAAATAGGAAAATTGACTCTGCACAACATCACCAATCAGCAGTTGCAAAAATGTTTAGGAAATTCCAAGAATAACAAAATAAAACAAATTTGTAAAGAAAAGATGAGGAAAATGCATCCAATTTAAAGAGATGAGGAGGGAATATAGTCAATTGTAAAAATCAATAGTACAACCAGCCTGTGTTCTGAATCTGATCAAGAGGTTTCTCAATATTTAAATTTCTAAGGGTAGAACTCCCCCGTCAACCATCAGATATGTTGATTTTTATTGATTTTGATTTAACAAATAAATTTTATAAGATATGCAGCCATGGGATCAACATTAGAAGCTTGAAGTCTTTGGATCATGATTGAAATAAAGAAACAAACTATTGTAATTGCCAAATTAACTGTTTATTTTATCCTCATAAAGATCTAATTTATACTTTCAGTAGATGCTAATAAAAGGTGGTAAAATCATGAAACTTAAGTCATGCAGACTAAAGTTGAAATGATAGATTATAAAATACAACTATGTATATATTTTTTGTCAGCTGTGCACCATGATTGCTGACTTTTCCAATTATAACTGAAATAGATATGAAATAAACATAATAAATCATTTATCAACAAATCCTAAAATTAACAAATGATAAGTAAATTTAATTACGCAGCAGTTTCAGTAGATGGATTCATAAATTTATTGCGATTGTGTATATCTGAATTGATTTGTTCTGTGGTTGGATTTTGACTGATTACTATTGGACTTCAATTTTAATTCATTAATCAACAAAAAGTATCTACTTATTCAAAAGTAGTCAGCATTAATCTTTTGTTACTATTTTCAATTTTAATTATCCTCTTAACGATATTTTTTTATTGATAATCAATAAAGCCAAAATGACTATTGATCGATAAATTGAAGATGATTAGGAACTATTTTAGCACAAACATGATTTTGTATCAAATTTTATCGTCAGTATATTTTTATTTATTGGCCAGGCTGAATGAAAAATTGTGATTTTAATAAGTATTTGATGGCAGTTAGAAGATTGTTGAAGAATAATATAAGGCAAATTCATTGAATCTAATAAGTCTGGGGTTGGGGTT
>Ga0302186_10002253_pt1 | contig 15020 bp, 13 predicted proteins | sample II_Bog_E1_2_FD_198782 | JGI IMG/M metagenome (GOLD analysis project Ga0302186, IMG submission 198782) | Peat permafrost microbial communities from Stordalen Mire near Abisko, Sweden - II_Bog_E1_1 | ecosystem: Environmental > Terrestrial > Soil > Wetlands > Peat | place: Sweden: Abisko... | reverse complement strand
TAAAATTTAACTATAAAAAAATTTATAAAAAAAAAAAAATTTTTAAAAAAAAAAAAAAAAAAAAAAAAAAAAAAAAATTAAAAAAAAAACTATTTTATTGTTAAAATCAGAATATTTTAAAAACAATTATTTTTAGTTTTATTGCTTTTTTGAAAAAAAACTTTATTATTTTGTCTCAAACTATACTTTATTTAATTCAGACATTTTTATTTAGTTTCATCGATTTTCCATGGGCAACGAAAAATCAAAATTGATCTACTCAAAAAAAGTATCCCCTGACCTCGAAGCTGAAACTGGTATTTTTCGCAACCCTTGCAATTGCGACTCCCAAGAGTTGACCCATTCAGTGAATCCCTATATATTGACTCTTCAAGATGCTTTTCTTGAAACTCTCAAGAATTTTCATAATAAATCATTCTTGGGCACTCGAAATGCAGAAGGTCTCTACGTTTTCAAAACATATCAAGAAATTTTTGAAATTGCTCAAAAACTCGGTTCTGGGTTGATTAATTCAACAATGGTGCCTGAAACAGCCGAGTTTGAGAGTTATAAAATGCGATTTGTTGGAGTTTTCTCGAAAAATCGTGAGGAATACCTAGAATGTGAGATTGCATGTATGCTATATGGCTTGACTTCAGTGGCGTTTTATGACACTTTGGGTCTTGAGTCATTGGAATTCATCTTGAAACAAACGAATTTGATATCGATGTTTTGCAGCCGAGAAACAATGGAAGTCCTATTAGGTTTGAAAGAGTTCGGACAATTGAGTTTTCTGATCTGTTTCGATTCATATGATGATCTGAATATAGAGATTTTCAAGAAAAAATCTATACAAGTTCTTAGTTTCTATGATGTTTTAAAAAATGGGATTGAGTCTGGGGTTCTAAAACCTGTGAAAATTAACCCTGAGACCTTTTTTTCGTTTTCTTATACAAGTGGAACCACTGGTCAACCGAAAGGTGTGATGTTATCTCATAAAAATTTCATTTCTGTGATCGCTGGGTTGAAACAGGTGTTCCAATTGAAACCTGAAGATGTGCATTTGTCATATCTTCCAATGGCTCATGTGTTCGAAAAGGTGATCCAAGCTTTGTGCATTTATGAAGGTGTCTCGATAGGGTTTTATAGTGGAGATGTTTTGAAATTAAAGGATGACTTGCAAGCGTTGCATCCGACGATTTTTGCGAGCGTGCCCAGGCTTTTTAACAAATTCCAGGAAGTTATAAAGATAAACATTGAGAAATTGCAAGGATGGAAGGCATCTATGTCGAAAAAAGCAATAAATTCGAAATTATCAGCTTTGAAAAGCAAAGGAAGTCTTTCACATTCCTTCTATGATCGGTTAGTCTTTAAGAAAATTAGACAGGCCTTCGGGGGGAAAGTTCGAATTTTAGCAACAGGATCTGCTCCTATAAGTTCTGATGTCTTAGATTTCATGAAAGTTTGCAATTCTTGTCCTTTTATAGAGGGATATGGCCAGACTGAATCCACTGGAGTGTCATTTTTAACTTATCTTACCGATTCAGAGAGTGGTCATACAGGAGGACCTCTAATAAATACAGAATTTAAGTTGAGAAGCGTTCCGGAAATGAACTATTTCGTGAACAAAGGTTTAGAATATCCTTCAATGGGGGAGATCCTTCTAAGAGGACCAGGGGTGTTTTCAGGATATTACAAGGAAAAAGAAAAGACCAGAGAAGTGCTTGATGAACAAGGTTGGTTGCATACTGGGGATATAGGACTATTATTGACCAATGGGGGGGTGAAGATTATCGATAGAATGAAAAATATCTTCAAATTGGCTCAAGGGGAATTCGTGGCTGCTGAGAAAGTTGAGAATGTTTACCAGAAATCGAAACTCGTGAGTGAGATATTTGTTTATGGAGACGCTTTTGAAAGTTATATTGTGGCGATTGTAGTGCCTGAAAGGACTCATTTAATGAAATTGGGAGAAAATCTGAATATTAAAGGGAATTTCGTTGATCTTTGTGGAGAAAAAGAGATAAAACAAGCCGTTCTGAAGGAATTGGAAGTGATTGGAAAGACCAATGCACTCAACGGCTTTGAAATTGTGAAAAATGTTTATTTGGAAAGCGATTCTTTCGCTAAAAAGGACCTTGTGACCTCTACTTTTAAGCTGAAGAGGTTTTTAGCGAGAGAGATCTACGCTAAGGAAATTAAGGAAATGTATAATAAGTAATTAAATCAATGATTTCTTTGAAAGAATAATTATTTTCATTTTTATTTTTCTTTTTTTCTAATTTCTTTGTGTTTTTTTTTTTTTATTTTTATTTTTATGATGTTTTTTTGTGTTTTTTTTTATTTTGTTTTTGTAGTGAATTTTTTTGTCTTGTTTTTTTTAATGTCTTTTTTAAAACTTTTTTTTTATTTGATTTCAATAATTTTAAGAAGAAATAAAAAGGTGGAATTTCGGATATCTTTATAATTATTTTTTTAAGAAATTTAAAAGATTTTTTAAGGGGAATATAGAGACTCAAGGTTTTTCTTGGAATAGTTAAATGTAAAGCAAGCACCTTTGAGGTTCGATATCATCTCATGATGTCAGAAACCATTTCACCCTTGCGAGAAGAAACGCCGCTAATTATTGGCAGAGGTATTCGAAATCATAATTTTTAATACCCTTGTTTTAAGTTAGCACACTTTCCCTTAAAAACTCAAAAAATAACTATACTATGATGATAAAAATTATTTGTTATGATATCCATGATTATCAAACAATACACCATCTTTCGACTGAAAACTTTATTTTTTCGGTTTTTTTCTTAAAAATTAAAAAAAAATCATCTTTTTTTAATTCAAAATTTAAATAAAATGGCTTCTCTGCTATCCAATTTACAAATGCAATGGAAAACGGGCTTCCAAATGTTAAAAGGTCTTCATTTCTTTAAAATTCCTTGAACTCTCTTCTCTTGATAAGATCTTTTCCATTTCCTTAGTCGTTCATTTGATAGCGAAGAATCTCAAGACATTGAAAAAAAAGCCTTTTATGATGAAATCATTAAGACAGTTCCTTCTAAAATTAAGAAAAATAGTCTAATTTTTACATATTTAAAAGCTCCAAAATGCCAAGCAAGAGTTAAAAGCCAAGAATGAAACTATTAAAGCTTTAGAATCTCAAATATCGGAACTAATGAGTTAATTATATAAGGTGTAAAGAGACTTATGTTTTTTTCAAGGTATTCAAAAGGAATTAACATCAACAAAAAAACTCGTTGAAGCATTTGATGCCAAACTAAAAGATAAAGATAGAGAAATTGCACTTTTAAAAGAAAACAATAATGATTTAACCACTAAAAATGATAAGTTCACATAATAAAAACCCTCATTTATTATTTTTTATTGTTCATTCAAAAAAAAAAAGATTGAAAAAGGGGAAAAATGAGTTGCATAAGGAAAAGGAACAGACTTATCAAAAACTTGAAGATTATGTGGTATGAAAATTAAATGAATTATTCTAGGAATTTTCACTTTATGATTATAGGTGACGATCAATAGAAACGAGAAATCTATTGAGGATTTGGAAAGGGAATTGAATAAAATTCGAAAAGCTTTCCAGGAAAAAACCGAAGAAATGAACAAAAAGGAGAAAAAGCATGAAGGTTTAATTATTTCATGACAATTCATTAAAAAATCTGATTATTTCAGACATTTCAGTTAAAATAAAGCAGGAAAAGGAAGAACTAATATCTGAACTCACTAAAAAGGATAGAATGAATAAACAGTTCGCAGGGAAAATCGAGGATTTGAATCAAATATACGATGTTTATATGGAAACAAAGCAAAAAGTAGGATTTTCTGAATTTTTCTTATTTCTATGTTCAAAAAGAATGAGATCCTTATGCTTGAAAAGGAAGAAATTGAATCAACTCTTGGTAACTTGAAAATGATTTTTGATCAAGAAAAAGGCAAATTGATTGAGGTAATTTTCATATTGTTATTTTAATTATGGCAATTTATGGTCTAAAGGAAAATGAAGAAATTTTGAGAGATCTGGAAAAAACCAAAAATGAAATGGCTGATAACCAAAGGATTTTTGAAGATATATTTATTAAGGATAAAAAGCTTGAAGTAAAACTCTCAGAAATACAGAAAGAAATTAAAGAAAAGAACAATAAAATTGATGATAAAAACCATAAATTAAAGTAATTTATCACAAAATTCAGATCTTTTAAATTATATTAGAACTCTTTCAGTTGAATTAAAGAATATGAACGAGAAAGTCATAGATTTATCGAAATTATCAGACAAATTGATTTTTGAGAACGATATCTTGAAAAAAAACATCAATGAAATCTTAAAAAAAGAAGAATTAGTCAAATTAAAACAAGATAATATCAGCAAGGTTTTGTGACATTATTTCCTTAAAATTACAAATTCCATAGATGAAGATGAACACTGCTAATAGAAGAACTGAAGAATTAGAGAAACTCTCCAATACAATGGATAAGCTTTACTCTTGCAATAACCTTTCTAAGAAGAAATAAATTCTTATATTATTTCAAACCCATTCTTTTATTATTTTTTATTTATTATTGACCAACGTTATAATTTTTTCTTTTTTTGTATTCTTTGTAAGCCAAACAGCTTCCAGGCGCAATTATAATAATCATGGATAATGGAGCAAAAGGCAGTCCCAACACACCAATTATCAACGTTAACAGATATCCCTTTAAATTCTTTGGCTCATAATAAACCCAAAACAACATTGGAGCTAAAATAAACGTGCCTACAATCCATACCAATAAAAAAAATAAAGGAAACACCAGAAATCCCAATTTCTTTTTCAAATAATATTTAGTCAAACGACAACATCTCCTTCTATGAAAACTTCTCTCATCCTGTATAACTTCACTTTGCATTCCTGGACATCCTAACTCATTGCCAACATCAAAATGGTTAGTTGTATATTTGTTTTTACAAAGCCAACAAAATTGATATTGACATCTTGAACAAGTCATATGATTGCACCCCCCGTTTTTTTCTATTCGGCTTTTGCATTTCGGACAATATTTCACGTTGGAGTATATCTTTATTTCCTTATCCAAGGCCTGTTCACAGGTCATGTTTCCATGCCATGGCCCACGGCAATCGAAACACATTTCTTGTTTACATTTTTCACATTTTATCTTCTTTTTTTTTGAAATGTTTCTTATAATTACACTACAGAGAGGATTTATGCACCAACGGTTTAAGGGATCGAGACTTGACATTAGATTATTTCGGATTTTTGTGAAATTTAAAAAAAGATCCGGTTGTGAAGCTGCAAAAGATTTGATATCTGCATATGATAAATCACATCCACATTCTGCAGGACAAGGGATTTTAAGTAATTTGGCTGAATTTATGACTTCCTTCAAATAGCTAATAAGACAAGGAATGCAAAAGCTATCCTTACAAGGTGATAGGGTGAAAAACAACGAATATTCCTTTTTTTCATAACATATTGGGCATATTTTGTCTCCTAATTGTGGTTTTTGGGCTTTAAATATAGGTGTTGTTGGGAGTTCTAATACATCTATTATGGGATGAACAATTTCTGGGATATTTTCATTAGACATTTCTATATATATATCCTCGTTTTTTTGGATAAAAGTGTAAGCTTTCTTTTTTTCTTGGATTTTTTTCTTCAAGGAATGTGACATATCGTATAGGATGTTCAGATTCAGAGGTAGTAGAAAATCTAAGGGTTTTTGTTGGAATTCTTCATTTTGGTTTTGCAGTTCCTTTTCTTTTTTAATATTAAAGTATTTTTCTATGAGAATTTGAAGAAAAATCTCAGGGTTTGGTTCATTTATTTGAGAAGTCTCCAAAATTTTAAAACAAACATTAATGTCAAACCCCATGCGCAATAATCTATTGACAGAGAATTTATGTGAAAATAATGAGTTAAAAGATGATGATTCATCTTTTCGTTCTGGAGATTTTTCAGGAAGTGACAAATATTTTTTCAAAGGTATCTCAGGAAATTTTTCTTCTATTTGAAAAGCTTCCTTTATATCGATAGCGACGAAATTTTCATTCATTATTATAAAATGTGATAAAAACTGTAAAAATACAATTAATAAATGTTTATCAATAATTATTTTTTTATTTTCTGATAATTTCCTGATAAATTAAAAAACTCAAAAATTCAAATGAAAAACAGCGACCATTATGGAAATGGTCTTCAAATATTTCTTTCTTATATAAAATTTTCCTTTGTTTTTTGTATGTTTAGATAACTATCATCAAAAATCACCGGATCGTTTCGAACAACATTTCGAAGATGAATCCAATAACAATTCGGAATTTTCGGAAAGGAAAAAACATATTCAATTCGAAGATCATGTTCAAAATCAAGGCAAAAGCCATTTTTCTCCAGAAACAAACAAAACGGACAAATTTCCAGTTCAAATCATAAAATACAACCCTAAGAAAAATACCTTCGAATTCAATGAACTAGCCGAAGAAGTTTAATTTAAAAATTTTGATTTGAATTTTATTTTTATCGTTAAAGATCCTTAGTAAATACGATCAAAACATCGGTTTTGTCTCATTGGCCGGAAAATATCGTACAGGAAAAAGCTTCCTATTAAACAGACTCTTGGATTTATCTGGGGATGGGGTTTAATAATAGAAATTAAATTCATATATAATTAACAAAAATAGTTTCGAGTTGATCCATCTATAGAGGCTTGCACTGAGGGAATCTGGATGTGGTCCGAGCCTATATATATCCCAGAGAAAAAAATGCATTTGTTCTTTTTAGATACAGAAGGAACAGAAAGTACCAATCGTGAGAAAAACCATGATGCCAAAATATTTGCTTTGGCCATTTTAATGTCATCATTGTTTATGTTTAATAGTATTGGATCTATTGATGAGAAGTCCATTAGTCAATTGAGTCTTACAACAAAACTTTCTGAAAACATTGCGTTGTCTGGGAATAAAAAGAATTCAGAACATGATGAAGCGCAATTAGCGAAATTTACGCCTAAGTTCATTTGGATTTTAAGAGATTTCACTTTGGAATTGCAGGATAGTTACCAAAAAAACATCAATCCGACTCAATATTTGGAAAACGCTTTGAGAGATCAAAGCACAATCAGTAAATCCAACGAACAAAATAGAAAAATTAGGTCTGCATTGTTGAATTTCTTTAAAAACAGGGATTGTGTGACGATGGTGCGACCAGTTATAGAGGAAAACGATTTACAGAGGTTGAATTCCTTACCAAATCATAGATTGAGAAAGGAATTTCTGCTCCAATTGAAGGGGTTAAAGGAAAAGGTGCTTTATGAAACTGCCCCAAAACAATTAAATGGAGTTAATTTGAATGCGAGAATGTTTTGTGGAATGATGAAGAATTTCCTTGATTCTATTAATAAAGGAGGAGTTCCAAATATCACCTCAGCGTAAAAAAAGGTTTTATGTATAATAAAGTGTTTTAAGATGGGAATTTATTGTGGAAAATGAATGTGTTAATTCTTACAATGCTGCTTTGGATCTATATAATGAGAAAATGAAGATCTTTTATGCGAATGTTCAACCAAAAAATTATCCTGAAATATCTGTTTATTTGAGGGTAATTATTTAGAAAAAAATTAGAAATGATCGGATTTTAAGAGTATTAGGGATGAATTCATGGACAAATTCCATTCAGCATGGAATTCGAAAGAAAAAAATGCAGTTTTCATTGAATATAAAAAAAAAATGAAGGCGGTTGTCGATGAAAAAGAACAAAGGGCATTCCAATGGAATGAGGAAATATGTGAAACGTATCATTTTTTCGATTTTGTTGAGGATTTTATTACTAAAAGATATTTTTTTTTATTTTAAGGGAAAATAAAAAAATTTTGAATGTCACCTCTGAAGAACTTATTTCAAATGTGAAGACTAATTATTACTCAGGGGAAAATCTCGATGGATTTTTCTCTGATTTACAACAGTATAAATTATAAATTGATGATAGAGATAAAAAAACTTTTAAAAAATGTAAAGGTTTCTAAATGAATATGATAATAAAACACTCGGAGCCAAAAAAACCATTATCTTAGTTGATTTTCTTCAAAATCTTCTGACCGAAACGGTTCATGCCTTTTTGCATATGAATAAGTAAAAATTATTTAGACAAAAGCCAAATTTAATATTTTTTAATAGGAATGAAGACTTTGATATGATGAATAATGAAGCCATATCAAAAGAAAAAGAAGCGGATTTCAAAACTCATATCAAAAGCTTAGAAGCAAAAAATGCAATTTTTCATGAAAGAGTAAACGACTAATTTTTTAAGAAAATATACTTTTATAATTTTAACAACAGGTCATAAAAATAGAAAAAGAGATAGCAGAATCTGAACATCAAATTGAAGATCCGGAAAAAAGGAAACTCGAAGTTTGAAATTTTAAAAAATGTGTTATAATTAAAAAACAAAGGCCATGAAAATCGAAATCGAAGCTTTGAAGTCATTAAAACTTTCCCAAATACAAAAAACCAAAATATTAACAATTTTAGGGAAGGATCCAAGAAAAAAAATTACGATCTCCAACAAAAATCAAATTCTGTCCATAATCTTGAAAAGGAATTAGATGTATTCTAAAAATATTTGATCATTTTATTAATGGAAATAAAAACTAATAGGATCTTCAACATGAATTAAAAAAACTCAATAAATCAAGTTGGGGTTGTTGCGGAACTAGCAAGCCCAAAGCTCAGCAAAACCAAAGCAATGTTCAAAGATCTGCAAATAATCAAAGACCTCCAAATGGAAATAATAGCCAAAGACCAGTCAGTGGCAATGTGCAAAGACCAGTGAGCGGTGGAAGTAATGTACAAAGACCAGTGAGTAGTGGAAGTGGTGTTCAAAAACCACAAGGACAAAGACCGCCATCTAATTATTATTAATTTCATTTTTTTTTTTCCTTTAATTAATTTTTGAATTAAACAGCCCATAAAATAAAAAAGGAAGATTTTTTCGAGTTTTTATGGGAGTTGGAGAGTTTTAAGGTAATTTATAAGTAATGCCACAAAGGCTTTTCTTCCTATGAAAAGTGACTTTGCCTTCTTATAAAGATATAGAAAGCTGACTAGGAAACAAATTTTGATATTCCGTGAAAAATTTGTGCCGATGATCCGCGACATTATTTATTAAATTTCATTCAAAAAAATTGAAATTTTTTTTTTCATTTTTTTTAAGAATAAATTACTTGAAAAAATTTCGGTCTGATAAAATTTACAAATTTTTTAAATTATAAAAAATATCGCCCAAAAAATGCATCAAAGCCACAGTCTATTACTTTTGAATTTTGAAATTATTCAAATAAATTCAGAACTTTCACTGAAAATAATTTCCAGATTCTTCATAAATTTTGCATGAAGTAAATTAGTTCATCAAAAATTTTGAGACATTTTCAAATTTTTACAAATGGAAATCACCCTTTTTTTAACTATTATTTCAATTTTTCTTTCCTTTAACTTAATAATTAAATACCATCAAAGTTTCCTGGTTAAAAATTTCATCTATTGGCAAGATTTTCACTAAAATAGGAGAAGATTATATTTTTTCCTTTAAATAAATTGTTTCCAAAATTAAAATTAACATCAATAAACATCCCTTTAACCTTCATTAAAAAAGTTTTGAAAAACTCAGAAAATTTTATCATTTTTTTATTTTAAGTTTAATTTTTAATGTTTAAACTTTTTGTTTTTGTTAATTTAAAGCAATTCGTCTTTTATATTCACGGTACATAAGACAACTTCCTGGAACTATAGTTAAAATTGTTATTATAGGCGTCAACGCTAATCCCAGAATTCCCAACAAAATTGAGCAACCTATTTTCGTTATTTTAGTCTTCGGTCTATAATAGATAAAAAATAGAGCTGGCAAAATCATCATTGACAAAACAAAAGGTGAAAGTATGATTGCCAAAGGAACAATGACCAAAACAATAATTAGTTGAAAAAGACACTTAATGCTTTGATATAGCAAATTTCTTTTCCATTTTATATTACTGTTTTGCATCAAGGGACATCCGAAAACATTATACCATAAATAATGGTTCTGGCTGTATTTTCTCATGCATAACCAACAAAATTCATATTTACATCTCGTACAATGCATATGATTGCACCCTCCGTTTTTTTCAATTCTGCTTCTACATTTTGGACAATATTTCACCAAAACATTCTTTGAATAAATTTTGAATTCATTATCTAATGCCTTGACACATGTCGTTCTCCCATGCCATACCAAACGGCATCTAAAACACATTTCTTGTCCACATTTGTCGCATTTGATCTTTTTTTCATTGCCTTTGCCTCGAATTAAATTGTTACACCCAAATCGAATGCACCAACGGAGGTTTGGGTCAGAATTCACAATCAGAAGATTTTTAAATTTTTGGTATTTTTGGAAATTGTTTGGGTCGTTTTTTAAAATTTCTTGGATCTCTTCTTCGCGGAAATCGTAGTCACAACCTGCTGGACATGGTATTTTCAAAAGATCTGAGGAATTTATTTTCTGGAGCAAATAATTTATAATGCATTCGTGACAAAAAATGTGATGGCAGTTATTAACTTTGTAAAATTTTGATAATTCCTTTCTTTCGAAGCAAATTTCGCAGAATTTAAAATTTTGGTCCATTATTTCCTCAGAGGCTGGCTTCATCTCAATCAGAACAGAATTTTCCTGTCTACTATCAAGTGGATCTGCTTTGAGAATGAAACTTTTATTTTGTTTATTTTTGAGACTATGAGTAGTTTCAAAAAAAGATCTGATATCAATTTGGGTGTTATCGGCCCCGTTGAAATTGATTTCTTTGAGGTATTGATCATATTTATCAAGAATCTCATTAAATAACACTTGGGGATCCTTGTTGGAAATATCCATTTTTTGAATTATATGGTAGCAAATGTTGATATCAAATTCCATTTGAATCAATTGGTTGATGGCCCAACGAATTTTGAAAATATCTGAAAAGTCAGACGTATCATTTGATTCTTGTTCTGGTAAAGAAAAATGCTTTTGTAGAGGCAAAATTGGAAGATCATGAATGAGGCTTTCTTCTTTGGATTGTGAACGTTTGAATGATAATTTTGAAGGATCGACTTCAATTTGTTCGAAAGTTTCCTCGTTAGGATGAGACATTTGGGAAAGGTGATTGAAAGAATGTTCAAAAGGGGAGGAAAAAGGGTTCATAGCACAATTTTAAAGATGGAAATTATTTTATATTATTATCGTTTTATTTATTTTATTTTAAGCATTTAGGAAATATAAACTTAAAAGGGAATTTGAATTTAGAAAAAATCAAAGTTTGCTAGGCTTGATCAATTTTTTAAAAAATGAAATTTTCTTATCAAAAAAATATTTCTTTTTAAAAATTAATTTATATTTGGTTTTTTGGTCATATAATAAAAAAAAATTTAAGCCCATTCATTAAGTTTAACTTTCAAATTTTCACAGTTACTTTTAAATTTGTCGCAAAAAATATCAATATTCCTTTCTAAATTTCTTCGTTTCCCCCCTCAAATTATTTTGTTTTATTTTCTAATATTAAAAAAAGCCAACCCGCCAATTATTATTTTATTACACCAAACTTGAAAACCACTTCAGCCATATTCTCCCCGCCAATTTTTCCGTCTTTTGATGAACTCAGAAGAAAAAAGCTTTCTCAAAACCCCCACAAACCTTTTAAATCATCGCAAAATCCATCGTCTTGAGATCCCATTTAACAATAAAGAATCACAAAATTTCACATTTCTCATACTTCCTTCAAAAACCTCCTCACAAACCGACGAAAAAACAAAAAATTTACGAATTGTGCTTTTAGAAGATGAAATTCCTGGACTATTGGTTCGCAAGCGGCCTCATAAAACCAGAAAATTTATCATAAAAGGGCTCAATTCATTGAGTCTTTTGAAAACAAACGAGGAAAATATATTGAGTAACTCATTAGATTCCCCAAATATTTCCTCCGTGGAAGAGATTAGGCCACCATTAATGAATGAAAACCAGAAAAATAACGATGAAAACAATGAAAAAAAGGTTTTATCATGCAAATGCAAAAAGTCGCACTGCTTAAAACTATATTGCGAATGTTTTTTGGCTCAACAGTTTTGTAGTGGCGATTGCACATGTCTTGAATGTTCAAATCTTGAGAAATTCGAGGAAAAACGCAACCAATTCATTGAACATGTCAAAGAAAAAAACCCACTGGCTTTTACTCCCAAAATAGCTAAAGATAATGAACGATTTATTGATTCATTTGGAAAACATAATAAAGGCTGTAATTGTAGAAAATCGAATTGCGTGAAGAAATATTGCGAATGTTTCCAGGCAGGAGTCAAATGCACAGATCTTTGCAAATGTGATGATTGCAAAAATAGCAGCTTTTTCAATAAAAATTGTCTTTTCCTTCGCAAGCCTTTGCAAAATCTCGGGGATGAATTTTCGGACAAAACACAAATCATCAAACATTTAAACAATACAACAGAATTTCCTGATGAAAACGCGTTTGATAAAAGGATGCTGATTTCTTCTTATTCCAAACCTGCGAATACCACGAAACATCAATTAAACAGTTTCAATTCTTTCCATAAGGTTTTAAAAGAAGAAAAGGATGTGAAAATGTTGAATTTCTTAAAGGAAAAGGAGAAAAATGACGATGATGAATGGAATTGGGAGTTCAATAAAGGAACTTTTAAGAAGACCCTTTGAAATGAACAATCTGAAGTTTTTGATCTTTGGCCGAAATCTTGCAATTGATGAAAAATTGGAAAAAATGCTCTATTTTTAAGAAATTTCTTTTAATTGGTTTTTAAGAAAGAATCCTTTGTTTTTAAAATTGAATTGGGGTTTTTTAATTGAGGAACCGGTCCAATTCATCCATGAGATCGTCTCCTCCCTTTTCGAACACTAAATTGAAGATATCTGCGATATCTTGTTTCGTCCTCACATATCCATCCTGATGTGCCATCGTTAATTCTAGAACTTCTATCTTCTTTTGTTCTTTCTTCGGTAATTCTGCCTTCAAAATCTCGACTTCCTCTTGCAAGACTTTGATTTTATCTTGCAAATCCTTCCTTTCCTGTGTTTTCTCTGAAATCTGCGTCTTTAATACCTCTATGCCTCCTTCTTGTTCGAAGAAATTGTTCTCTCTTCTAATGATTTCATCGTTTCCTTCAGAAATTTTCTTAGAAAGATTAGTGGATTGGACTTCGAGTTCCTTTTGTTTCCGATAGGAATCGGAAAACAAATCATTAATCTTACTTTGATTCAAAATATTCGGTTGTTTGGTCTTCAGGTTCATGTATTCATTCTTCAAATCCATTTGTTTCTGGTTCATTTCCTGGATTATGCCGTTTTTCTCGTCATTAATCTTGTTCAATTCTTGAATGGTTTGATTCACATCGTTGACCTCTTGTTTCATGACTACCACATCAGCCTGCAAATTGGTCTTCTCATTACTTAATCTGTTAAAATCCCCCAATAATTCATTTAATTTCTCCTTTCCAAAATCTATTTCATTTAGTAAAACCTCTTTTTTTTTCTCTGTGTTTCCTTCCTCTTGTTTATTATTAATAGAAAATGCAATATAATCACTAGTCCTCTTTAATTCTGCCTTGTTCTTTTCTAGATCTTTCCTCAACTTCGAATTTTTCATCTCATAATCCTTGATCTTTTGTAATAATTCCTCACATTCCCCTTCTTTTTTATCCAGTTCCTTTGTAATTCCACTTAATTTCTCGTCAAAAGATATTTTGTCTTCCTTAATTTCTTGGATTTTCCCCTCTATGCTCCTTTTCTCCTCATATACATTGCTATATTTATTCTGGAACATTGGCCCGGGGATAATCATAGCCTTAAAACCTTCTTTTCTTGGTGGAGGTGATTTAGATGCAGTTCTTCTCACTATTGTTGTGGTGGAGTTTTTCATCAAAAGCACAGTATTCGCTACCTGTTGGAATTTATTAGCTGATTTCCCTCTAGTTTCCTCCATTTTCCCACCTTTGCTTTGGCTTCTTTCGGCTCTTGATTCTCTAAGTTCCTTTGTATTTTTAGGAAGAATAGCGCTTTTCGTTTGATGTTGAGAGCTTTTAGGAGTGGGAGTTAAAGATCGTTTGGGCTTTAATTGGTTGCCAGTGCTCATTATGCTTTTGCTTATTTGTTGGAGACCTGGAGAGCCTTTAGACGGTTGAGAACTATTGTTTTTGAGTTTTTTCAATAAAGAGCTGTTGTTTTCTTCATTGCCAGAAAATTTCAAACTCAATCTCATATTCAATTTCGCTTGATATTCAGGGGATTTCTCTAAGACGAGAATTATGTCGTTTTCATATGCTTGTTCGATAGCTAATGTTGCGAATTGGGATATATCGATTCTGCCATAACCAATGATATTAACTAGAGAACCGTTATGGAGATTCACGTCGATTTGAACCAGTTTCTCTTGATATTTTTGCTTGAAATCTTCGTAAAAAATCGATGTTACGAGAGTCAAAGATTCATTGAGTTCGGTCTCGTAATTGGCTTTTGGACGTTGAAGGGATTCGATTTGCTGTTGGCCACATTTGATTGTGATGGAAATTTTCGAACTGGGGTTGGAAGAAAGGAGTTCGAGCTTTTGGAAGTGAAAGTCAGCTTGGAATTTCTGGGCTTTAAGAGCCGCTTTAGCGAGGATTTTTGAAAGCATAAAATTGAAAATGATTGTTCTTGTTATTTTTATTATTTGGAAATTTAGAAATTTGTTTATTTGTTTATTTTTTATGGACAAGAAATGCTTAATTTTCAAAAATCAGAATACTTTTAACAAAAACTAAAAAAAAAATGAGAATTTTGTATAAAAAAACTTCTTAAAAAAAGAAATAAAAATAAAAAATCAAAATCAAATTTTAATTAATTCTTAAAAAAATTTTATAATTTTAAAAATCGTTTATTTCTAAAGAAAAATAGAGAAAAAATTACATTTAAGGCCTATGGGACGACCCCATAAAATAAAAAAAATAAAAAAAAAATCGTTTATTTT
>Ga0302186_10002249_pt1 | contig 15030 bp, 15 predicted proteins | sample II_Bog_E1_2_FD_198782 | JGI IMG/M metagenome (GOLD analysis project Ga0302186, IMG submission 198782) | Peat permafrost microbial communities from Stordalen Mire near Abisko, Sweden - II_Bog_E1_1 | ecosystem: Environmental > Terrestrial > Soil > Wetlands > Peat | place: Sweden: Abisko... | reverse complement strand
ACCTTAGTTCGGAAAGATTGAGCTTTCAGATGATTCATAAAGGCGTCCAAAACTGTCAAAACATGATTTTTAGCTATATGTTTTGGATCAAAATGAGCTAATAAGGTTGCTCCGAGCTCATCATCATAGATTCCTTTGATTAAGGTGGTAGTTGAATATATTAACAATGTGACACAATTCATCATGCCATAAGTTGAAGGATTAATTTGATTATTATTATTTATAATAGCAAACTGATCTGTGCCGATGATAAAAACATCATGATAGTCATTCTTTTCAATCAATTTTTTTAATTGTTCATTATCATTTAACAGGTCTCGCACTTTGAGAGTTTTCATTGCCGAACCTAAAGAACCTTCAGACCCTACCAGAGCAGACTGTTGAGAACTTTGATAGGATTCTAATGGAGATGATGGTAATTCTTGACGTATTAATGATGCTTCTTTTACTTTCTGGACAGAAACTTTCTCTGATTTCTTTTCTTCTTTTTGTGTTTTCCAACAACAACACAATTTTTTGAAAAAGTTTTTCCAATTCCATTTGGTCTTTTTATTCAATAATAATGATCCCCTCTCAGAAAATCGAAAATTATTGATGTTGTTTATGGTCAAATCAACATCACAAACAGTTGAAATCTCTTTGCTACAGGCCAATTTTTGCAAATTCTTTGCATATTTGATTAAAACTTCTAAATCAATGGAATTGTCAGGGTTTCCATGCTTTTTTGGAGAATTTCTTCAAAGTTCAACAGGGTGATTGAATCTGTGGCTCCAAAACGACCTTCACATTTTTTCAAATCGGTCAACCATGACTGCTCTACTTTAATGGCATTTTCTGATGGTTCTATTTCTTCCAATAATGAAGAATTTTGGTTCTTATTTTGATGTTTTGCATCGGAATTTCCAAAATGAATATTTTTCGGGAAATTCAAAACGAGTGCTTTACAAATTAGTTCCTTTGTAAAGATCAAAAGGGTGAAAATTGAAAGAAAATGTGTCAGCTTCATTAAGGCAAGAAAAAAAACATGAAAAAAATGTTTTTTTCTTTCTCAAAAATCAAGAAAAATAAATTTTATTAATATTTATGAAACAAGATTTTCTTATAAATAAATATAGAAAAATCATTCTTTTTTTCTTTTCTCATTAGAAAAATTCCTTTTTCGGAAACATCCTATCCACTTTCAATCTCTTATAAATCTTCATTTTTTGGATTCTTTCTCTAAAGCCTTTTTCTTCAGCAATTTTCTTCCCGACCATAAAATCCGAAAAAAACTCGTTTTTCTCTTGTTTTTTCAATTTTCCTGAAAAAACTCTTCTTTCAATTTCCTTTTGTCTTTTTTCCTTGTTTTTAGGCGAATTGCTCCAAATTTTCAATCCGAAGTCTCTAAATTCCTTTTCCTCCGAACTCTCATTATTCAGACTATTGATCATAATGGGTTTCTTCATATTTCTAGTAGTTTTCGGCCTTTCATTTTCCTTATATTCTCCTCTAATAGGTCTTTTTCCTTTCAAAATCTGGAATTCTTTATCTAAAAGCCTGAAATTCTTCACATGACTGATTAATTGGAAATCCTCGATTTTGAGAGACGCTATTTCCTTAGGAAATTCCAGGGTTTTCCTGATGTCTTTTTTCGAGGAAATCAGGCTTTTTTGTGAAGTTTTCAAGAGGTTTTCACGCCAATTTTCCTTAGAATCCGAGAAATCCTTAACTACTGAAAGACTATTCAAAAGAGATGATAATTCAAGGAATTTTTGTCTAGGAACTATATATAATTCAGCGAATTGAGATTTCACAGAAGCTCGAGAAAGTCTAGAATGCGAATCCTTTGAAAAAAGCTCATTTTCTCCAAAAAATTGGCCTGAACAAAGCTTCGAGACCTTAGAATTTAAAATATAAGAGTTTTATTAAAGAAAAAAGACTTCTTACTATCATTCGTTGATGGGATTGTCTGGATTCTTTAGCAGACCAGACCCTATTTAAAGAAGTGAAGCTTGAATGCTTTATAAAACGATTTTGTTCGAAAATTGCTTCATAAGAAGGGAATTCAAGGTCTTGAGTATTAAGGTCTAATCTAACGATTTTCGATATCTAAAGTAAAGGGAAAAAGCCTTGATTTTTCAATGAATCAATTAAAAAGATAGAAAAAACCTCAATTTCTCCAGATTTTATTAGATAAAGACAATTCGCTGGATCGTTTTCTTTAAATATCACAGAGGAATAGGCAAAAGCCTTGATCTCGCAGGAATCCAAAAGAAGCTTCAAATTGTTTGTCGACCATTTCGCGAACATCGCATAAGATTTCAAGAAATCGAGCTTTTCATTCAAAAGCTTGATCTTATATTCATCTATAATCGTTTATTTATAATAAAAAGTCTTCAAAAAAAATAAAAAACCCTTTAATTTCTGGAAAGTCTCTTTTTGAATTGCCAGGAAATGAGTATTTTCTATCGCGATCATTAGAAATTCCCTATTGAAATAAGAAAAAATCCATAAATATCTCTAATAAAAAACTCACGAATTCTGGTCTTTTTCGTTCATCAATTCCTTTAAACCCACAGCCCCACCGACTTTAATGACTTCTTTTAATGAATAATCAGAGAAATTAGTCTTTATAAATTCCATGAATTTCTTCATATTTGGGTCTTTAATCTCAATAATCTCCCTAACTCCTTCATTAGGCTTTCTTAAAGCCAAAAAGGCTATTTCTCCTTCTAATATCAACATCGCCTTCTTTATAATATCGCCTTTTTTATAGATAATCCTGGTTTTCGCATAAAACATATGTCTCAATTCGAAGAAAACCTTATGAAAAACATCTTTTTCTGTGTTTTTCTTGATTTCCTGGAAAAAAACCTCATTCTTCAATGTTTTCGCCAAGAAGCTATGTTCTTGAGCATTTCTTTGATCTGCGGGTTTCATGAGGACTTTTAAGACGATTTTGGCTATTTCGATATCATTTATAGTCAAATTCATAGGCGATCGTCTTGAGGAATTATTAACAGTCTGATCTTTAATGAATTGTTTGGTTTGTTCAGCTTTCGATCTCAATTTCCCTACAGCCAAAATACTCAAAATATTAGCTTGAGGCGGCTTTTCATTAGAAGGAGGCAATAAAGAGCTTTTTCGCGATTTCGGGATATCATTAACCGATAATAAAGGACTTATTGGAGAAGCTAGGGAATGCCTAGAATTGAAGATCGGGACTTCTTGAAAAGATATCAAGAGTTTATCACGGGGAATATAAGAAGGAGTTAATAACATCAGTATTTATTTGAATTTTCTTAGAAGTTATTAGGACTTTTATTAAAATGTCTTAATTTAAAGAAGCCAATTCCGCTAGAAGTTCTTTTTGATGGGAAAAGAGGGTTTTCGCTTTAGTGAGAAAACGATCTTCGGATTTTCGATTTAGATGAAAATCGCATGGTTTTAATGTTTTTATTGGGAATTTTTCGGGTTTTGGCATTGGAATTCGAGATTTTGAGGAAAAGTCCTTTTTTTGTTTTAATGAAATTGGAAGGTTCTTTTATAGGGAAAAATTACCTTATAATAGGCGATTTCATGGTTCTTATATTCTTTATTATCGAAATTGAGAGTTTTTTTGAATAAACGAAGGAATTCTAGCTTATTTTCATTAATTTCACGTTTTTCTTGAAATTTTCTCTGAGTTTCATCGAATTCCTTCATTTCTATTATGAAATTCTTCTCGATTTCAGGGCTTTTCGCTTTTTCCTCTTTAAAAGTAGTCTTTTTAGGCTTATTTTCAGGTTTTTTTCGTTTCAAAATCCTGATTTTTTCCTCTAAAGTCTTGAGATTCTTCTCCCAATCGACTATATCAATGCCTAAATTATCTAAAAAGTCCTTATTTTCAAGGCTTTTCTTCTTATTTTCTCTTTCTTCTCGATTTTTCCTTTGATTTCCGCATAAAATCGACTCGATTTTCTCGATATTCAAATCAAGCTTGGGATTTATTGACTTTTCCTTGAAATGGTCTTTTTTCCTTAGAAACTAAAGGAATTTATAAAGAAAATGGTCTTTTTATTAGAAAAAACCTCTATAAATCGAGATATTGAGAATAACAGCTTCAAGAGAAAACGAGTTTCTATAGAGAAATTCAAAGAAACCTCGAAAAGACCTATTTCATGAAGATTTCTAAAGAAAAAGTCGAGGTTTTCTAATAAAAATCAAGATTTTATAAGGAAAAAAAGCCTTTACCAATGAGGTTTTCTTTATTTTCTAAGGAAAAACAAAGACTTTTCAAACAAAAGAGGCTTTTTAAGGGTTTTTCTAGAAAAAAGTCGATATTTTCATTGAAATTCTCCGGTTTTCTTAAGGAAAAGATTATTTCCTCATGAAATTGTGATAAAATGCTCAAAATCGATGTCCAAATCAGTGTTTTTAAAGGCGATTTCTCTTGATTTCTTAATAAAATCAGCTTTTTGGCATTAAATTCAGCCAAAATATTCATTAGAAACCCTTTAATTTTCTCATATTCGCTTTCTTCTCTAAGAGGTTCAATTTTCTGTGATTTCTCTATCGAAAAGCTTATATTTTTATATAGAAAAGCCTTCATTTCATTATAGAAAAAAGGATCAATTATAGGGACTTTCTCTTTATAGGATTTCTGTAATTTCTCAAGAAAAGTCTCGCTTTTTCTTAATAAAATTAGAGGTATTTTAGCTTTTATTTGAGAGTTTTCAGGGTTTTTCAATTTTGGCTCGAAAAAAGCCAATTCTGAATCAAATTCAGAGAAAATTAAAGAACTTATTGAGTTTTCTGAGGGTTTTTTCAATGTTTTTTCAGCTTTTAAAGCTTTGAAAAGAAGCTTTTTCTCTTTGAGTTCTTTTCTCAGGAGGTTAAAATCGGGTTCGTTAGTTTCTAAGGGTTTTTCTTGATTTTCTAATGAATTTTTTTGATTTTCTAATGAATTTCTTTGATTTTCAAACGATTTTCTTCGATTTTCTAAGGATTTTGCAGATTTTTCGAGGTTTTCTAATGTTTTTTCTTGATTTTTCCGGGTTTTTAGATAATTTCTTCTACAGAAATTGAGGAAAATATCACAAGATTCGGATTTCTTCACTTTCTTGGCTTTAGGCTTCATATTTTCTGGCTTTTTCATTAGAAACTCTTGATTTATTAACAATTTCTCGACTCTTTCATTCAATTTTTCTAGGATTTCAGGCTTTTCAACGAAAAACTCCTCTTTATCGAAAACTTGTTTTTTCTCTTTATTTTCTAATGGATTTTCCTCGATTTTCTCTAATATTTCTCTAGTTTTTTCTTCCAAAACCACAATTTCTCTAGTTTTTTCCTCAAAAAGCTCGTTTTCTTTAATTTCTTCGAGTTTTTCTTCTTCAAATATTAGGACTTTTTCCTTATTTTCGGGTTTTTCTCTTTTTAAATCAAAATCCAAGTTTTCTGCCTTTTCCAAAGTTTTAAGAAGTTTGATTTTGAGTTTTTTTTTCTCATAGTTTTTCATTAGAAAAAACCGAAAAAGTTTCTTTTTCTTTAAAATTAACTAAATTTAACGACTTTAAAGGCTTTTATCTATTTATAAAAGCATTTTTTCTTTTAAAATAACCCGAAAAATTCAATAACAACAGACTTCGACCTTATTTCTGAGGCTAAAAAAGGTCTTTTTGGCTATAATAATCGCATTAATCCCATTAACAAATTCAGTCAATTCCTTTTCATTCCTAGCAATAAAGTCGATTTTTCCTCCTTCTTCCAAAACCAAACTAAAAGGCAAAAATCCTTGTTTTTTCCTCTTTTCATTTTTAAGAAGTTCTAATGTCATTCCAGGCACTAATGTCTTGAAGATCCTTGAAAGCTTTATTGAAGATTCCACTAATTTGGCTTGACTTTTGAATTCCAATCGTTCTTGATAAAGACTTATTGAGGCTAATCGAAGCCCATATCCACAGGATTCAGGTGGATTCTTTGGATTTCGAGGATCAAAAATTGGCTGTTTCAAGGATTGGGTATTAGAGAATTTCTTATAAATAATCAAACCTTCAAGAAGCCCTTTTATCTAAGATTAGCAGAGATTTAGAGATTTTATTAGGAAAAGCGAGATCTTACATTATCAAAAAGCTCGATTTCATTGAAACTCGCGTTTTCGATGTTAAATTTAAACTTCTTCTGATGTTTCGAACAATCCTTTGGACATTTTTTCTCTATATTCGTGAATTCCACTTTGGCTTCGAATTTTCCTTCTTCGATAGGCGAATTCTGCATTTTCTCATGATTCGATTCTATTATTTCATTGTTTTCCATTGAAAATCGCTCAGTTCTAAACCCTGGGGAGTGGGATATCGTGTTTCTAGGCACTGATTTCGAACGAATTTCATTGGAAGCTTCGATTTTAATGAGGAAATTGAGTTCTTTTTCAAGGAATTTGCGGTTTTTATTCAAATCCTGAAGCTTTTTCTTCAATAAACTATGATTTGAGGCTTTTTCATGATATTTCTCAATAAGGAGTTTCTTTGAAAAAAGTCGAGATTCCAATGTTTTCAAGATCTCGCAAAAAGCCTCAATCTCCGGTTCGAAAGCCTAAAGAAATCAATAAAATAAACGATTTTCTCAAGGAAATTTACAGGGATTTCATCGTTTTTTCTAATAGTTTCATTAGAAAAGTCCTGGAAGTTCTTAGAGACTTCTGTTCTGATTTCTTCCATTTTTACCATAAGAAACGCGATCTCCACTTCTCTTTTCCTCTTATCATCAGTCTTTTTTATAGAAAATCATTAGAAAACTCATTAAATCATTGGAAACCTCATTTTCATATAATTCCTTGACTTTTTCTCTCAAAGCCTCTTGATATTCATTCAATGAATTCAAAAGGCTATCTTCTTCTCCTATGAGTTTTACCTGAAAACCCTGTAATTCATTGATATCGTCTTTGAGATCTTTGATTTTCAATAATAAATCCTTCAAACTCGGAATAATCGCCTCATCCACAATCTTCATATTGAAATTTATGAGAAATTCGAGCTTCTCGCAATTTTCAATAGATTTCGAGATTCTAGCCAATTTCTCTAATTCCTGAGCTTTAAAAAGACCTCGAAAACTCTCTTTATGTTGTTTTTCTAAGGTTTCGCAAGTCTATTTATCGAAATCTCTCGTTTCTAATGAAAACAGTTATTAAATTACAGATTTCCCATAAGTTTTCGATATTCTATCAAAAGTCTCAGCCTGTTCGGCCATATAATCGCCAAAAGCGTCTTCTGTTAGATCTAATAAAGCCTTTTCTAGGCCTTTTTCAAGCTCTTTTATGGTTTCGAAATGGGAGATCGCGGTTTTTTCATGCGAAAGAAGCATTTTCTCTAGATTTTCTAGCTTTTCTCGAAGAAGAAGCCAGTTTTCTTTCATTGGAATCAAGCTTTCTTCCAAAATTACTTGTTCTTTAAGCAAAATCGATTGGACTTTTTCTAATTCTCGCACTAAATTTCTTAATAAAATAAAGGCTTTTTTCAAGGAAATATTACATTCGGCTTCTTGAGTTTCCAATCCGCTGAAGAAATCCCAACAAAGTTCTTTAAAATCATTGATTTCCTCAGGATTTCCATGGATTTCGCTTAAAATCTTATCAAAAGCCTCGAAATTATAACTTTTTCTCAAGTTTTCTGCTAAAATCGGGCTTTTTGATAGCTTTTCTTGAGCTTTTTCCTTCCATTTCGCGATATCTTCTAATCTTTCATCCTTTTTCCTTAATAAATCGCGTTTTTTCCTTGGAAAAGTTTGTTTTTCTAATGGATTTCTTGCTTTTTCCTCGAGAACCTTTAATTCATTATCCATGAAATCCATGAAACTGGCTTCTTCTGATTCAATTATAGAGAATTGTCTCGATAATAAGACATAATCAAGGAAAAACCCCGTTTTTGAAGCCAAAAACTCGAAAATCGCTATGAATTCAGGTATTTTATTGGATTTCGCTAGAATTTCAAGGTTTTTTTCGCTTTCACGGTTAAAATCGTTATTTTTAGCGATTTTCGCTGGGATTTCATTAGAAAGTTCTTTCAATTTCGATGAAATTCCTAATAATTGGTCTTTTTTCTCATTGATTTCTAAGGAAAAAACCCTGAATTCTTCGTTTTTCCTTTCGATTTCCTTCGAAATACGCGATTTCTCTTCATTTGTCTCTAAAAGTCTTTGTTTTTCCTTAGAAAGTCTTGAGAAAAGCTCGAATTCTAATGAATTCAAAGCGGAATTCTCTATAATTTCCTCATATTCCTCCCTTTGGGCGATAGCTTCAGCCCTTTGGAGCAATTTCCCAGTCAAATCTTCTTTAATCATAGCTTTTTTCTCTAGAAACTAAGGCATTTTTAGCGATTTCCTAATAATTTATAAGGAACTTCATTAAGCTTTTCAAGGCTTTGGCTTAAATCCTCATTGATTTCAGCCTTTTTCTTCTGAATAGCTGCTAATTCGAGCTTATGTTTTTGAATCGAATAGGAAAAGTCTCTTTCTATGGTATTTCTGAAGCTTTCAAGAGAAAAACCTTGATTTTGAAGGCTTTTTTTATGTTTTTTTATGTTTTTTTATGTTTTTATGATAAAAATAGAGATTATTAAGAAAAAACCTTTGAAGTTGAGCTTCTAAAGCTGAGAATTCCATAGCTCGATCCTGATAAATCCCTTCTTTTATATAAGAATCCTTATTTTCTTGAATAATGAGGATTTTCTCTTTAATATTGGCGATTTCCGATTCTCTTTTTTTAAATATTTTATTAGAAAACAAGGTTTTTCAATATAGTCTTTACAAAGCTAGGACTTCTTCATTAAGAGCTTCTGGATTTATATTGAAATCATTGAGTTCTTGAGTGATATTGATAAATATTTCCTTTAATTGGAAAAACTGCCCATTCAAAACATTGAGTTCTGAGGATTTCTTGGCCAAATCAAAGTCCTTATTGATAAAAAAGAACTTTAATTATCAGATAATTTAAAGAAAAGACGGACTTGAGGCTTTTCGAAATAATCGAACGATTTTCGCATGTTTTTTTTTCTGTTAAAATGTTAAAAAAACTACAAAAAAGCTATTTTCTGAATAAAAAATATAGAAAATTCGCGATTTTCGATCGTTTTATTTCTGAATAATGGAAAAAACTGCGAAATCGAAGCCTGGGTCCCAGAAATCATTGGATCGGCCTAATATGAACAATATCTCGTCTTCTAATAAAAGTAAGGACATTTCTAAGGAAATCAAGACTTCAATGCCGAAATTCGAAGAGCCAAAGGTCTTTTTTTTTAAAGAAACTATTGATTTTTACTAGGAAAAAACAGACTCGAAGCCATTATCAAGAGCGTCTTTGGCTGAAAAAGCATGGAAAGCGTAATTTCATTCAATTCGATGATGAGGAATTATTGGAATTGAGGAAATATTTCACAGCTTTGGATGCGGATGGTGGAGGTTTGTTAAGAACTTCATTTTCCAATATATGAAAAATCGAGGCTCTTTTCTTTGTAGGAATGATAGATGTTGAAGAATTAGAAGACCCTTTAATAGCTTTAGGATTGGCCCAATCTCATGAGGAAGTTGTGAATATGGTCAATGCTGTGGATTTCGATCATTCTGGTCATATAGAATTCAAGGAGTTTTTATCTATAATGTCTTCAGTGAAAAACGATGAGGATTCTGAGAAATCTCCGATTTTTGTGTTTTTCAAGAGTTTTTTTCGATTTTTATTAGAAAAAAACGAGTTTTTAATGTTTTTTAAAGAAATGATAAATGGAGAACTTATGGAAGAAATGGAGAAAAACCTGCCTTTTAAATTGAATGTGTCACAATTCAGAAGAAGGAAAATATTAGATGCGATAATGAGCCAAGAGCCGAAAAAGAAGGAAATGGGCTCGAAAATCATGCAATCTTATAAGAAGCTTTTGATCACGAATAAACAGAAATTAAAGGAGGAAAAAGGCGAAAATCCTAATGGTATTTTCTAAATAACATAAAAACCCTTCTTTTCATTAAGAAAATTAGATATTTCATTGGATCAGATCCCTAATAACGAAAATGGGGAGGTGAATATCAGGAATGGTAAGGCTTTTTCTCAGAAATAAGGGTTTTTTATTTAAAAGTTTTAGGGTTTCCGAAAATGCCGCGATTCTTGAAACATAATACGGGTTATTTAGTGAAGCCGAAATCAACAATGGTCAATAGCGCGATTGGGAATAAATAAAAGGCTTTTTGTTTATAATTTCTAATAAAAACTGATAAAAACTCTTGAATTTCTGATAATTTTGAATTGAACTTTAATTTTTTAGAAAATTATTTTTTTAGAAAATTATTAGCAAAAACTGTTCTTCTTTTAATTAAAGAAAAGGTTTTATATCTATAAGTTTGATTTCTTTAGTGTCGTCTTATAATATCGAATCCTTCTTTTTACAATATTTAAAAAGTCTTTAAAAATGAACAAAATCACCTCTAAAATCCATACTTATTACGATATAATGTCTCCTCCTCGAAGTCCTCAGACCTCAGTCTTTGATTTTCCTAAGGAGCCTGAAGATTCTCCAATTTCATCTGAATCTCATCATCGTCTTTATATTCCTGAGACTTTCCTTTATTCAAAAAATAGCTCAAAGTCTCAAAATTCCTCTCAAAATCCAAATAAAAACCTCCAGATTTTCACAGAAAAAGACCTTCGAAAAACCATCAATAAACAAATCCTCAAAAAGCCTTTATTATGTTGTCTTGAAGGCTTTAATGCGGGTCTTATCGTGATTGAGCCTCTCAATATTGAGAAAAGTCCTTTCATAACCAGCTATTTTTCTCTATTATTTTCCTGTTTAAATTACCTGAAGAAAGTTTGTCAAGATTTTAAAAGGGATTCTATTGCTACTTCCTTCAAACTCTCTTTTCTAATGAAAAAAGACCCTTATTGTCTCGATCTTTTGGCTGAGAAAGGCAATATCTTGGATAATATACATGAGGTCTTTTTCTTAGATATCGATGAATTAATCAAATATCTCAATAATGTCGTTATCAATAACCCGAAGATCAGCGAATTCGAGGAAAAAGACGCCTTTTTGATTAAAATCGAGGTCTTTTTCAATGCTTTTGAAGATCAATTATGTTGGAAAGGCAGATTAATATTCGCAGGTTTCTTTGGGACTCAAAATCAATTAGAAATAAGCGAATATCTCACAGAACTTCTATCGAAAATAACAGAAAAATCGAATAAAAGCCTGAATAATAACGATTTTGCTATGAAATTCCTCGATTATTTCAGCTATAACACAGGAATTTCTTTATATTTTGAAGGCGAAAACCTCGATTTCCTATTGGAGAAAAGCGAGAAATATGAAGGTCTGAATCTGGAATTACAGAGAAATCGTCTAAATGATATCAGCGATTATTTAAAGACTATCGAAGTTCTTCAGAAATCGATAACAATGAAAGAATATGAGATTTCGTCTATGAAATTGGAATGTTTTCTCAAAGATAAGGAAAACGATGAATTGAAGATAAAAGAAGCTCAATTGGAATCGAATGTGGCTTTTCTGGAAGAACAAAACGGCAGTGTTTTCAATATAAAGAAAGAAGCCATTGAAGAAGGATTTGATAGCAAAGTTAGCATAGAAATCAGCCTACAAACTGAAGGAAATCCTCAGACTTTTCTTAAAAAAGAAGAAAAATCAACGAATGTTTCGCTTTGCAAACAAAATAACAATAATTTCAAGAAAAATTCAAGAGTTTTGTTGAAAAGCGAAACCGAGGCACAAATCCAAAGCCCTTTTCTTAATAAGATCAACCATGAATTCGTGAAAATTGAAGGGGTCATTGAAATCAATTATTATGAAGAACTCACGCTTTTGAGAGAAAAGTTTCATAAACTCAATAAGGAAAATATCAAATTAAAGGCCGATTATGAGAAATTAAAGGAGGTTTTGGAGGAAAAAAGCCAGAATTATGAGAAAAAAGCTAAGGAATTAGAGGAAATTAGAGAGAAAGAAGGGGTTTCTATGCTGGAGATTGAAAGGCTTAATGAGGATAATAAGAGATTGAAAGGGAAAAATGAGGAATTACAGAAGGAACTTATTGATTTATATGAAGTTTATGCGAAGAAGGAGTTCGGAAAGAAAAAATAAGAATTAACTAATGTGTTTTTTTTTCTAATGTATATTTCCTTTATTATTATAACTTTAACTTTAAAGTTTTGCCTTTATTTTTCAATGAGTTTTCGATTAAATCATTATGAAATATTTTTGATTCTAATTATAGAAAACATAATAAAATCAATCAAATTGTTAATTTTTTTAGAAAATATTTTGATAATGTTATAATTTTTAAACATTTGGTTTGCTATGTTAGCTTTAATATTTATGTTATAAAAAAAAAATTAAAAAAAATATTCATTTCTACAAAATTTTTAGACTTTGAAGTCAATAGAAAATACTAAAATTTAAATTTTTGGATCCGACTTAATTGTCGGATTTTTTCATAAAATCTGACAAAAATAATTCCTAATACTAAAGGAGCCACTGTTCAAGGGGGATAGAGTGATAAATGCGAGGTTTGAAGGTTTGAGGAGAGGGGTTGAGGATTCAGATGAAGAAGCTGGGCTCCAAGCAGAAATTTTATAAGGAAATAAAGGAAATTTGTATATATTTTGAGAAAATATTGTATTTTTATTGAAAAACAGTTTTAAAATCCTGAAGTTTCAAAGCAAATCCCGAAAACGTATTTTCTTCATTTTTTTATCGATATTCCCCCTAAAACATCATTGATGAAGATTTTTTCGAGAAAATAAATTGAAACACTGAACTCTCAAATAATAAGGGACTTCCCTTCATTTTCTCATATAAATTGAACTCCAAATCAAAGGATTGCAATAATTCCTCAAAATCCTTCTCAAAATCTCCTTTCGAAGCATTGTCTCCAATTTCATTCAAAACACGGTTTTTTGCCATTTGAAGTTTTCATTTGACCCAAAAGGCAGGATTTTGATTAAGGCAAAGGAAAATTCATGGAATTCAAATTCGAAGCGTATTCTAAATGCTGATTATAAGGCTCTAGAAGGATAAAACCTGAGACAAAAAGGACTTTATTAGGATCTTCTGATAAAGAAAGCAGGATTGTGGTGCCATAGGTCAATGGAGATAAAGAATGATCAATTGGAAAGGAATCTTCATGGGATTTATTTGAAAAAATGAAAAATGTTATATTTTTAAAGAAAAAGAGGCTTTAAATTTTTCCTCTAAAATAACAGAAAATTGAGGGTTTTTAATGAAAAAAAAGTGAGCGAGTGAAAAATGAGGAAAATAAGGTCAATTTATTTGAAATCAAAGCCAGGCTTTTCTCATTAAGAATAATTGCGTTTTTAGTTGTTTTTTCATGCCAAAAATCGAAGATTTTATTGGGTTTTTGGCTAATTGAAAGAAAAAGAAATTTTTTTTTATCATAACTACTTTTAATTTATCACTTAACTCTTAATGTTTAAATGATTTAAATATGCAAATCATCTCCCCATAGATCAACCAAAGCCCCTGGAATATTTACCCAACTACCACTAGGTCCAGAAATATAATAAATTTGTTGTCCAGCATTAATTCCCCATACAGATCCATCAGGCATGACTCTTAATTTAGCCAAAGCTCCTGGGATTTGGACCCAATCTCCAGCAGTGGTATCCAATTTAGTATAGATGTTTCCAGCACTATTGATTCCCCAGACTTGACCATCATCATTCACATCTAAATAAACCAAAGCTCCAGGCACTTGAACCCAATTACCATTGATGCCTTGCCTTCTATAAATTTGTTGTGCTGCATTAATTCCCAAAACAGTGCCATCAGCCATGACTCTTAATTTCTTTAAAGCACCTGGAATGTTAACCCATTCTCCACTGACTCCCTGTCTGACATAAATTTGATCATTTGCATTGATACCCCATACAGTGCCATCAGAAGCCACATCTAAGTAAACCAAAGCTCCTGGAATATTAACCCAACTGTCTGTAGGACTTGAAATGGTATAGATTTGCTGAGCAGAGTTGATACCCCAGACACGACCGTCAGGTTGGACTCTTAAGAAAACTAGAGCTCCTGGAACTTGAACCCAACTCCCACTGATACCATCTCTATAATAAATGTTTTGGGCACTATTGATACCCCACACTACCATTACAATTGGAGATACGATCTAAATAAACCAATGCGCCAGGAACATTCTCCCAACTTCCCTGAAAGTTGTTTATTTCGTATATAGATTGGCCACTATTAATACCCCATACTGCGTTTGAATAACAAGCGAGATTTGTACCTGTTGTGGTGATTTTGGAAGTTGTTTCTAAGCTTTTTTTTCTCCTAATTGCCAAAAAACCCTTATATTTTCGGAAACGTTAATTTTCGATTTTTAATGATTTATAAAAAATAATTTTGATAAATTTAATTTTCCTGTTTTTTTCTAAAAAAAAAAATATTTGATTTTCGAATATTAAAATTGAAACTTTAATTTTTTTATCACAATAAAAAACTTTTAAAGTCATTAAATTTAGTAAATTTTAAAGAAAAAGAAACTTTTTGGTTTTTTCTCATGAAAAACTATGAGAAAAAAAAACTCAAAATTAAACTTCTTAAAACTTTTGGAAAAGGCAGAAAACTTGGATTTTGATTTATAAAGAGAAAATCCCGAAAATAAGTAAAAAGTCCTATATTTGAAGAAGAAAAACTCGAAGAAATTAAAGAAAATGATCTTTTGAGGAAAAAACTAGAGAAAATGTGGTTTTCGAGGAAAAAACTAGAGAAATATTAGAAAAAATCGAAGAAAATCCATTAGAAAATAAAGAAAAAAGACAGGTTTTCGATAAAGAGGAATTTTTCGTTGAAAAGCCCGAAATCCTGGAAAAATTGAATGAAAGAGTCGAGAAATTGTAAATAAATCAAAAGTTTCTAATGAAAAAGCCAGAAAATATGAAGCCTAAAGCCAAAAAAATGAAGAAATCAGAATCTTGTGATATTTTCCTCAATTTCTGTAGAAGAAATTATCTAAAAACTCTGAAACATCAAGAAAAAACATTAGAAAACCTCA
>Ga0302186_10002248_pt1 | contig 15032 bp, 10 predicted proteins | sample II_Bog_E1_2_FD_198782 | JGI IMG/M metagenome (GOLD analysis project Ga0302186, IMG submission 198782) | Peat permafrost microbial communities from Stordalen Mire near Abisko, Sweden - II_Bog_E1_1 | ecosystem: Environmental > Terrestrial > Soil > Wetlands > Peat | place: Sweden: Abisko... | reverse complement strand
ATTTTGACAAAAGATGTTTTTGAAAGATATTCTGCCATCATTCAAATTAGATACATCAAAAGCAGTTTCTATGCCATTTACCATAATGTTAGAAAACACATTGTCATAAATGGATATTTCCTGATTGTTCAAATATTCGAAGAGACTCAAAATCGACCCGTTTATAGAAATATTGAAAAAAACTGACTCATTGAGAAGAAAATTGCTATTTCCAGAGAGAACAATGAGACTTTGGAAATAAATCGCTGTAATGTTAATGAATATCAAATTTGTGAATTCAGCTATGCTTTCACCCCCGCAATTTATCATATAATCGTCATTATTGAAAAAGATGTTCGAAAAAATGCTATTGTTTAATATCAAATAAGAAAAGAGCTTCAAATCAATCATTTTAGCCGTGGCATTGGAATTTGAAAAAACTGAAGAATTATCCAAAAAAGACAGGGCCTTCAAATTATTAGCTAGACAAATGTCCGATGAGCTTCCTCCATGATTTTCATTAAAAAAGCAATTGATGGTGGTGATTTGACAATTTCCATTGGTGAAAAACACTCCTCCTCCTTCATTTTTTGAGAAATCTGAATTTTCTTCAAAAATGTTCTGGAAAAATGTACTTGGGCAAAAGTTTGAATATATAAAAAACACACCACCTCCATTCGTAGCAGAGTTATTTCTGAAGATATTCGAAATAGAATCGAAAATACAATCCACATTCGGAGAGAAACCTGACATTGAAAAAGCACCTCCTCCTCCTTGCATGCAAAAATTGTCTGTTATTATTGAACTACTAAATTCAAAAGTGAACTCTGTGTTGTATTGATATACAATAGACAGAAACCCTCCATCTCTAATTGCAACATTTCCAATGCCTGTGATGTTAGAAAAGGAAATTGAGGAAGTTGTTGCATCAGCAATCTCTATAAGTATTGCTCCTCCTGATGTTGCAAAGTTTCCTAGGAAACTTGAATTAGAAACATTGATTAAATTGCAAAATGTTAGATCTAACGCCCCTCCTTGAGAAAAACCCATATTAAGATTTTGGTTATTGTTAAAAAAAAACTCTGAATTCTCAATTGTAACTTGGCAACTAGCAAGAAAAATGCAATTGCTCTGAAAGAGGCCTGAGTTGGAAAGGAACTTTGATCCATTAATTACTACAGAAAGAGAAGGTTGGGAAGAATAAAGACAAGGCGATCCATTAATAAAATCTGAGTTTAAAAGACTGTCATAAATGTTATTTTCAAATATTGAGAAATTTATAAAGAAATTGCCAGCGAACTCACTTAAAATCACTGTGCTAAGATCTGAAATTGGGAAATTCTTTAAGATCAAGGAATTATTTAAAAATTCTAACGATTCAGCTAAGGCTTCTGGGGTATAACAAGTGAAATTATCTTCAAGAGTGACACTTAGTAGATCTAAAAATGAAACGTTATCATCTAGAAGCTGAAGAATCGGCTCAAATTCCGAGTCATTGTTTTCAAAAAGTGTCCGTTGGACTTGGACATCGCAAAAGTTTATCACTGTAAAACTTTGACAATTATGATTGGAGAAAAATTTGGAATCCAGCAAAATCGATGAAAAAATAATATTGAACCAAATCAAACTCTGAAAATTCTGATTATTGATGAAGAAAAGATTTGAGAGATTTATCCCACGGACAATATAGGCAGAGATGAAATATCCATGAGGAGCAAGATTCATATTCATGTTGTTATAAGCCTGAAGATTATTAATTTCTACTATTAAATTGCAAGAGAGCATTTCAATCACATTCTCTGCATACAGAGTGTCTAAAATGGTTAGATTTTCTATAGTCAATAAATCAGGTGCTCCTTCACCACGAATGTCATAAATTCGCATCAATACATCAGAATTAGAACAATTTTCTATGAAGAATTCATTTATTGTCATTATATTAAATGAATTTTGAATTTCTAAAAGCGAGCCCATTAAATTCATTATGTTAAACTGAGAAAAGTTGATGTAATCGGCGCTTTCAATTAGAAATGTTCGCAAGTAGTTATTACCATAAGTGATGAGAAAAAATTGGTCAACTGTGACATTTGTCACTTGTGAAATATTGAAGATAATGAAATTAAGTTGATAATCTAAAAACGGCGACCCCATGAAATAAAATTCCGATTCTTCCACATGCAGAGAATCTGCGTAGTTGAGCTCAAATAATGTAAAATTATAGCGATAATCAGACTGAAACCATAGTAAAACCGTGATATTCTAAACTCAGAAATTTTTTTTTATTTTGGTTAAAAAAAAAACGTGAAAAAATACTAATAAAGTCAAAGTGGAATTGTCTCTTATTTGAAAAAGCCTGGTTGATTTATCAACCGTACATGTATAATTGAGAACTATTTGCGAAATGATAAATATAGACTCGTTCATAACAACTATTTCTATATCTTTGTTGATCGTCAAAGAGGAGTTCGTGGTGTCTGAAAAAATCATGAAGTTTGATGTAAAATTTAAGGATTCATCAAGATGGAAATCATAATAATCAGTTATATTTCCATTTTGTTTAATTAAAGAGTTTACTTCATCTTGGCAAGAGACCAAGAGACTTGACTTACATATCAAATAAAAAAAGAAGAGGTGTAAATTCTTATTCATTATAAGAAAATGTCAAAATTCATTTCTTATTGTAATAAATATTGTATAAGGAATTTATTAAAAATAGATTTATGAATTTTAATTATAATATTTATTCATTTTTCAAACTTTTACAAAATCAATGATTTCTTTGAAACAAATTTTTTTATTTTGAAAAATAACACAGGAATATAATTTAAATGTTAGTAGTTTTTTTTCAAAAGAGTATTATTTATTGAAATACTGAAAATCTGTGTTTTCATAAATTGGATCATCGAAATTGTTAATTATAATAAATTTTATGTATGAGAATAGGTTAAGTATTAGTTTTCCCCCCTCAAACTTAATAGTAATTATTCTTTGAATAATTCATCAAAAAACGGATTGCTTTCCTATTTCTTGACAATTGCAAGTTCCCTTGATAGATAACTAAAAAAAAAAAAATGAGAAAAAAGAAAAAATTTATAAAAAAAAAACTTATTTTATTCAAAAACTCAAAGAATTTTTTGATGTCATTGTTGGTGATTTCCTTTATTTGGCTGATTTTCATCAAATCTCGGATCAAAACGAATGGATATTTTCTCGGATAGTAGAATTTCTGTTCATTTATTTTCATTCTCATTAGTCTGAACGAACTATTTTTATGCATTTCTTAAATATTTTTGACATTTTTTTTACTTATATTGTTGTTTTAAAATCTTGAGGAAATTCTCGTGGTTCTTTATTTCGTAAGGATAACAGATAGAGAATATTTCTTCTGCATAACATTTTTCTTTCAGGTCATTTTGAGAAGAATTGAGTGGATCATGACATTTTTTGGAAAAAATTACGATTTGTGAACAAAACCCTTTTGACATATCGTTGTTTTTCGGAATTCCAACTCCTTCGAATCTGATGTCATATTCTGGAGAGTTCAAATTTTTTTTGAGGAAAAGGAGGGAAGTTACCGTAATTTTGAGCGATTTTTAGAGCCCATTTCCGAAATTCTTCTCTAGTGAATTCGAATTTATGGTCATCATTTCTGAAACCGGGTTTATTTCTTTATTTTTTACAAAATTATATTAGGAAATAATTTATTTTAAGGGAAATACTTTTGATCTTTGACAAAAAAATCATTGAAATCATAATTTGGTGTTGAGACAATCACTAATTTTGCATCCAAAAAGCCGAAAACATTCTTTTCCAAATTTTCCAATTGGCTTTTTTCTATATGTTCGATTATTTCGATCATTGTTATTATGTCAAAATTGAAATTTTGCATATTTTCATATTTTATCAAGGTGTCACCATGGAAAAGTTTCACTATCAAAGGCGAATTCCTTTTGTATTTCACCGAATAATCAAATAAATCAGGTTGCAAATTCTTATTTTAACTCGATTATATTTTTTTTTATATGATTACATTTTTAGCTTCAAGCAACGCCTTCTTTGAAATGTCCAAGCCCACTAATAATTCGAAATTTATGTTTCGGGTGGCCTTTTTCAGAAATTTTCCCTCATTACAACCTATGTCTAGAAGCTATTTGCAAATTTTTATGTATAAACATATATTTTTTACTCTTGTTAATTTTGAAGTTTTTGACAAAAGACTCAGAATTTTGGAGTGACGTTTCTCCCATAGGCGCAAACCATATTTATCATAAAAAATTTCAGTTTCGTATGGCTCTATTTCCATTATTGTTTTTTAAAAAGCTTTCTCAATTGGCTTATTAATAGAACTTTTAATAAATTTATATATACAGTGCAATTCTATATTTGTGCATGAATATAATTGGAATTAAACATTATAGAATAATAGACTAAAAATTAAGTAAAAAAGGAAAAAATATTATTAAAAAGGATTTTATTAAATAAAAAAAAAGCCATTAGTTAATTTCATTTTTTTATTTATTTTTAGTTATTAAGCAATTTTATGGTATCGTTGTCATATATTGTTCCATTCACTCCGATTGCAGTATAATTGATGGAAATTGCTCCAATTTGAGAGACCCAAACATGTTGTTTTCTTTGAATTGTTGCATAAAAATCTTCATCATTCAATGAACATTTTTCATTGACATCCCCCCAGCCACCATCTCCCAAATAAAGTGTACCGTTTGTATTTTCTGTGTATCCTTTAATTCTCCAAGTTCTTTTTAACAAATGGTTATGATGTTCATAAACTGTGGTAACATTGTATTTGTCGAAGAGGTTATTCCAAAACATCAAAGATTGAACATTGGCTGTTGCCTCAAGGTTACTTTGAAAGGCGCAGCTGGCAAACGATGGAGCATGATATTGAACGAATTTAACTAAATTGTTGTTTTTCGAAAGAGAATCATTAAGCCATCGAGATTGATAACCTTGGAAATTGCTGATATAACCTGAATCTAAGGTGTAGAATATCATCCCAGAAAAAATGTGATGGAAGTATGTTCTTCTTTCATTAATGTCTGGTATTTGAGCCAAATTCCCTCCTTGATTGTCTTGTTTGAAATGTTGGGGGAAATATTGAAAGAATAATGGAGCATCGCTTGAAGCAGTGCTTATATTTGTCTCTGAAAGACTGTTGAGACCAACGTCATGGTTTCCTACTGCCAACACTATAGGAACTAATCTATTCAATGAAATGCTTAGAGTATCTATCATTGATAGGAAACCATCCCAAGCGTGATAACAACTGGTTAATCCATTATCATATGCTATATCTCCCCTAAATAAATAAATTATTACTTCGTTTAAATAAAGAAAGATAGTTTAATACCCAACAAAAACAACATTTGGCATGTAGGAAACCAAACTATTGGCAATATCTTGCACTGTTGATGAACTTCCTACATCTCCTCCATTCGCAAAAACAACACTATCATTTCCCATAATTGATGCTGGCATAGTATAATAAGATTTTATTGATTGGTAGTTTCCATCATAAAATATTCCAAACGCATAAGAAGTATTGGGTTGCAAATTAGTTATTAATGCACTATAAACGTACCTGCTTCCAATTGGCTCCAATTCTGGATCATATCTATTTACTTTGATTTGATATCTTAAAGTCTTTTGAATAGTGTAATGGTCCATAGTATCGTTAAAAACTTCAACATTATCATGCTTTTGATTTGTGTGGAAATTTAAAAAAACCGCATTAGTGGCATTTTCAGGCAAAGTAGCATAAACATGACATGGTGGTCCAGCGGGACATTTAGTATTTAATGAAGTTTGACGGGTGATCTTGGTGCTTAGATCAGCATTGCCTATCTTCCATCCAATTATTGGGTTATGAAAAGTGACACAAGTGTTTTGGAAAAGAAAAGGAAGGAAAATAGCGAAGAAAATTATTAAAACATTGGCTCCGATGTAGAAAATCTTATATCTTCTACACGTCACGATATTTATCCTTGCGAACTGTTTCATATGAAATTTGAAGCAATTTTCATGATCTTTGTTTTTCATGTTCTTGACACTATTAGGTCTAAATTCCATGACATCATAGAAGAATCGATAATAATAAATGAAAAGTAACAGAAAAATCGCACCAGCTATTGGCAATTTGCCAAATGCACTCCAACAAAGCGGGGTGAAACTCAAACATATCAGGCTTAGTAAATTCCAGAAATATGCAATCCAATAAAGAACCTTTATCAGTTTGGATTTTTGATAGGTGACGTTTCCAAATGCCTCTTGTGGGTTGTCAATGGGAAAGACATCTCTATTGGAACCATCTTTGTTAGATCGACCTGCTAATTTAAATTTATCGTTTGAATTTGGCAAGGATTCTGGAAGAATTGGCTGGGAGGAGTCCTCTAAATGATCTTCCCTGTTAAGACCTGTTAATAATTTTCGCATGGTGAAATATTCCTCTAAACGCTTGAAAATGAGGTAGAGGATGTAGAAGACCAGGGCAAATGCAAACAAAATTAACATTGAAATTAGGGAAAAGTATTGGTGGTAATTCAAGGATTTTCCAAGAAGAAAAGGAAATGTGTCGAACATTGTTTTGGGTTTTGTTTGTAATTTTTTTATTCAAATTTTATTTTTTCTTTTTTTCTTTTAAAAATTCAATAAATATATAGTTTATATATTTTAGGGACTAATATTGCAAAATTTTTCTTCTTCCTCATTAATTAATAAAATTTGTTAAATTTTTACTCTATTTTATCTTCAAAATGGGCAAGCTTTTTTATTTGTATTTTGAATAAGTGTTGCGTTGTAAACAACACTGCTACAACTCTTCCGCCACTCCCAGGCCGGAAAAATTTAAATAATAATTAAACTCTAATAATTTATTGTGTTTAATAACCGTTTAAAATCAGCTAATTCAAATGTAGGTGATTTCGAGAGACAAATATGGGTCGGTCTTTGGATGAAGAATCCACCATGATGGATGGAGAGGCTACAGAGACATAATTTCATTTATCGGAAACATGTTTATACAGGGCTGGAAAACTTAAACAAAAATTAATCATTTTTGACGATATTTCTAAGGCCTAAATGATATTCACGAATTTCTGTTAGCTTTGGATTCAAGTTCAGTTCTTTCGGAAGAAGAAAATGGGAAAGGGAAACAACATACTGGATGCCAACTTTTAAGGAAGACAACAATGAAAGAAAAATAATAAATAACTCCATAACTAAAAACATTTAAAAATTACAATAAAAATCATACTTATTCTTTTTGCTTTATTTTTTTGAAGTTTTACCATTTCTTCCAATATATCTAATAAAATATGGAGAATTTTTGGTTTGCACACCTCCTCAACAATCCTTAAATAATGATAGAAAGGTAAGGCCTAAAATGAAAACTTGAAAGGAAGGCTTGAAGAAAAGACTTTGAAACAGCTCAACTGGAGTACTTGGATGAAAGGACAATCATAAATGAATTAATGATTCGAAGAAATTTTTTATTTATGAATCGTTCTAATTGTTTTTTTAAGGGATTTTTCCTAAAAAATATAAATGAAAATATTTTAAACTCTTTGAATGATTTAATGATGTTTTAAAAAAAAAATTTGGATTTGGAATTTTTGAATTTTTATAAAGTTTTGTTTTTTAAATAATAATTTCTCCTTTTTTTTTCTTTATAGTGCCATACTTTTATTTTCATTCCACTTGTCTACAATCAGAAATAGTGACTTTTTTGGAAGGTTTTCCCTGTTGAGATCCCAAACTTTCAACAAGTCTAATGAGTTCCATATTTTCAATCACCTTTCCGAAAACAACATGTCTACCATCCAACCATGGGGTATCAGCGGTGGTGATGAAGAATTGTGATCCATTGGTGTTGGGTCCTGAATTGGCCATTGACAAGCATCCAACCTCATGTTTCAATTCAAAGTTCTCATCATTGAATTTATGTCCATAAATGGATTCCCCACCTGTGCCATCTCCTCTTGTAAAGTCTCCACCTATAATTTAAATGATATATATTGTTTTTTTGGTTTTTGAATCGATATATTTCTAAAAAAGGGAACCTTGAATCATGAAGTTTGGAATGATTCTATGGAATGAACTTCCCTTGAATGATAAAGTGGATCCTGAAGAAGACACACCATTCTCACCAGTGCACAAGGCACGGAAGTTTTCCACCGTCTTTGGGACAGTCTTTCCGAAAAGTCCCAAAATAACATCTCCTTTGACTTCTCCATCGATTGAAATGGTGAACGCGACCTATTTTTATTGAATAATTATTATTTATATAAATGTTGACAAAAAACTTTGTGTGTTATCTGCTCAGAATCAAGTTTGCTACCAAACGATAAGCTGAATACAGCAAAGAAGACTGCAATTACCAAGGTGTCTTTCATTTTTAATTTTTTTTTTTATTTGAATATAGATTTAAATTCTGAATGAAATATATTTCAAAAAAAAATATCTTTTTTTACTTTGTTCATAAACTCCAAATATAAATCCCATATCGAAAATTCCATAATTTTTTAGATGCCCCTTTAAAAAACTATGAAAAAACTTCCAAAATTTCGGAAATTTTTTTAGCTAATTTTTCTGAAACTATAGCTAAATTATCTTCAAACATATTCTTTTGGTCATTTTCCGATACACTATCCAGATCTGAAATCACTTTAACTGCTAAAAAGGGAACTTTCATCCAAAAGCAAACCTTTGCAATGCCTGCAGATTCCATATCGCAAACATCAACTTCCATTTTAAAAGCATTGCTCTGATCTGAAATAAAAGAAGAACTTGTCCCTATTGAAACTTCTTTTAACCCAAGCTTATTATTCAATTCCCCCAAAGACATCACTTCATATTTTCCAACCAAATATTTTTTTTTTTCTGGGCTAAAGCTTGACGGACAATTTCTATCGTAAAACAAAATTTCCCGCTCAGCCACGCAAACATTTCCTAATTTCAAGCCTTTTAGATTATTATTATCTTTGATCACCCCTCCTGCAGTGCCTAAATTAATAACGAGATCAGGATGATAGTTTTGAATTGCGATATATGTTACTATGGAGGAAATTTCAGGACCGATCGAATCAACCTGGAATTTAGGGTCCTTTTTAGGCTGGACTAAATGCAGATTTATTCCTTTATAAATACCTTCAAAAGCAGAGAAAAAGATAAAGGGGGTATTAATATGTTTCAGGCCAAGGAGTTTCACAACAGGTTGGGTTTCTTCATCAAGAACACTGATAAAAATAATGGAGGAAATTTTCTTTGAATTAAACATTTTCGACTTTTTTTTATTTGAGAAAAATATTTTATTAGAAAGAAATCCATTCAAACTTTGAAAAACAAAGCATTTTCAACAAATTTCTGGAAATTTTTGTTTTTTGACATTCTCAAAACAAAAAATCGAATTTGGTTTTTTGAAATAAAAATCGAAAAATTTTCACAAAAGAAATAACATTTTACGGTCTGGTCTGTATTCTTTTTATTTGAATCAAATATTTTTACATATAACCTATACGATTAAGTTATTTTTATTCCATAATGAAACAATTTTCTCCTCAAAACTTATACAAACTTTTGAATCATGACACTTCAATTCCATACCCTTTAGTAAAATTTCTCTTTTTGTTCTCCTTAATCCAATTTGCTTCATTGAATATGGATTCCTTTTTCTGGTCAGATCCCCCCTTTTTGCAATCATCATTAATATCCTTCATCATCAAAATGCTTTCTTTTACCCGAATTTATACGATCTTAGGAGTATTTGAGCTTTTAGACGATTTTGAAGAAACAATGTTCCTCATAGTTTTTTGCATTATTATCCTTTTTTCATTCTTAAAAATCAACATTGCTTTGGTTTTTACAAAAAAAATGAAAAACTTGATAAAGGACCGACTCGAACTCGAATGGGAAAGAGAGCTTCATTATAAAACTAATGAGCTCGGAAGTGAGATTCTCAAAATTTATAACATTTTCTTTCCAATTTTATGTGCTCCAGTTTTTGAAATTTGTTCGTTGCCGATTTATTATTTGTTGAGCTCCCCTCAAAATTTTCAAATTTGGATGCTGGTTTTGGGAATAATAGGGATTTTGTTGCTTTTTTGTCATATGTTCTGTAATGTTTTTTATTTCAATCAATATGAATTCAATAATGAGAACAGTTTGACTCGAACCATAGCTTTGACAGATATTTTTAATCCGATTGCTCAGATTTCTCCCATAATAGTTCATATTTTTATAGCATCAGAAATGAATATTGTTGTCAGTATAATGATTCAGATATTGTTTTTGATTATTTTGTTATATACTTTCCTCAAAAGACACTCATATTTCGATGTTAAAGTAATGCATCTTTCAGGCACTTTGATCATTTTCAAAATAATGTTTCTGTTTCTTTTGCTATTTAGTTGTTTGGCGAAAAATAATGAATATCAGCCTGTTTTTTTCATTATTTCTATAATTTTCTTTTATAAAATCGCGGCAAGTCTGACCTCTATGCATATTCTCTCAATTATCAAAGATAATAGATGCAATAACAGAAAATGGATCAATGAGCTTTCTGGAGGAATCATCAAGAACATAAAAATGGACTCAATTTCGCAAAAATTCCTCCTGATTTATGGTTTCTTGTTTTATTACAACCCTGAATATCTTGATGATTATTTGCAAAAAATCCCTTTGGAAATCATCGGCTTCATTTCGAATCATGTGAGACTTTGCACGACAAGGGAATGCCCTTTGAATCCTGAGAATTTAACGAAATACTTCAATCTTTCAGATGATAAGAAAAGTTTTCCTTTTTTTGATAACACCAACACCCTCAAAAAGATCTTCAAAGAATATACATTGTTTCTTTATAGCGCAATCCCCATGTCAATTATTTCTAATGACCTTGATTTCTACATGAATTACTTATTATTGCTCCTGATTGATGATGAACAAATCTTTTCAGCCATCCAACAAATCCACAAATTAAAAGACTCACAAAATCTGTCCTTTTATCATCGATGTTATTTGGATCATTTTCTCGACATAATTCAGAAATATCTCAAAAAATTTGAAGAGACTCAAAGACAATTGATGGTTGCTACTTCCAACAAATGCCTCACTAATTTCAACACCAAAGTCTACATCGATATAGAAAACTCCTCTTTGACAATGACTTCCAAAATGAGCAAATATATGAACAATTACATCAAGTTTATTGAACACCTCATGGCTGAAAAACCTCATCTTCAAAATGTCTCCAAATTGGGTCATGACCTCTTAAAACTTATTAGCAAAATAGATGCTTTATATACAAAAGCCAGCAAAACTCCACGTATAATCGTGTTGTATCTTGAATTTAGACAGGTTTTTTGGGAGGATGATCGAGCTAGCATCTCCTCTTTGACAAAGTTATATAATTATATGATAGATCTACAAGTGCTTCATAGTAATGAAGAAAACAAAAATATGCAGGTAATGGATGAAAATCTGTTTTTCTCGGATAATTCATGTTTTATGCATGTGTCAGGATCTTTAGAATCTCTGGGCAAAATACTCAAGGTTGATGAAAATACAAAAAATGCCTTCGGATATCAAAGTGTTTCAGCTATGCAAGGCCAAAATATCACGTTTATTATCCCCAAACTTATTGGGAAGAATCATGACAGTTATATGAGAAGGTTTTTGAAAACTGGGAAAACCGATTTTTTATTCAAAGAACAATTTTTATTCGCGCGAAAGTGCAATAATGACATCTTCAAAGTTTTTCTAACCATCAAAACTTTCTTTGATAAATCATCACAAATGTTGAAATTTCTGACACATCTCAAGCCGAATTTCCTTCAGAACGATGCTTCCATAATATTGGTGAATGAGTATGGATATATTGATAGTTACGGAGGTCCTATAAAAGAAATATTGGAACCATTATTTGAGGAATACAAGTCACATTTTTACATTCAAGTGTTAATTCCCCAACTTTATCAATATTTTGACGAAGCTGTGGAGAAACATTTCAATAAAAATACTGAGAAAAATTGGAAAAGAAAGTATAAAACAAGAACGAATAATAGTTTATGGAACAATGATATCTTGAACTTGAGAATTTATGACAAGTATCCGAGTTTCCCGCAACCTTTGGATGTAAAGGAGGACTATGATTCTGGAAACAAAGAAAAGGAGCTGGAAATTGCTATATCATATTTTGTGAAACTTGGTAATTTAATGAAGAAAAATTACTCTGGATGTAATATTTATCGATTTGAATGTCTAATCGAAGATTTCCATTATGAAGGCCTAAACTTCAAACTTTTCAATGTTCAGAAAGTTCGTTTTTTGTATCATCGAAACGCAGAAGAAATCAAGAAAATCGACTCGAAAAACGTACAGGCCTTGTTCATCTTGCCCAAAATCATGATTCAGACTGGTTTGTTCCGCAGATTAATTTCTAAAAAGTCCTCCAACAATGATGAAGTTAACAGTTGTAATAATATTTTGCAAAACCAAAAAATTTCTGACTACAAATCTGTGATTGAAATGGAAAAATTAGAACACAATAAACAATGCAGTGTCTTCGAGATCAAAGAACTTTTGATTCGTGATGAGGAGAAATCCCAATTTTTTGAGCATATTTATCAAAGCGGTGGTTTTCGACATGCTTTAAGTAGTGTTGAGTTGGGAAGAAATGAAGTTTTAGATATAGAAAAAGAAAAAGAAAAAGAAAATGAAAATGAAAATGAGAAAAAAGATCCTGATGAAAATAATAAAAGAGATGCTTTAAAAAGAAGGTCCAAAACTAGTGCTATTGAAAAAATTGAGAAAGTCAATGGTGGTTTGGATAAACTAGGAAAATCTAATCATCTACTACCTCCGGACACCTTCGAAATTGATGGGGACAAGAAAAAAAACCCAAAAAATGATCAAAAGAACAAAGTTTTAACTCAATCATTTTTGCCAAAACAAAGAAGTTTACTAAAAGAAGATTCCGTTCTTAATGAGAACAGTGAATGTCATAACAACATGATCAAGCCAAAATTCTTTACCGAAAATAAGAGGCTCATTTACAAAACGGATTCCTTAGATCCAGCAGATATGGCATTGGAAGATCAAATAGGGGTTCAATTGAATATAAAGAGAGTTGGTGGGGATAAGGATAAGCAAGCATCCTCGAATTCCAGTGTGCAAAAAGAAAATGTTGACAGAAAAAATGATTTATACTACTTGATTAACAAACCTTTTATACCAAATTGTTACCAATATATGAAGTATACTCAAGTACTTTTGGTCGTAATCACATTGTTGTGTTTTTCTTTACTTGCTTATTTCTCAACTGATATATTGTATAAAATCAAAGATGCTTTGAATAGAAATAGTTTTATAGAAATGTTTAAGGCGAAGATTTTGGATTGTCTGATGATGGCTCAAGAATCGGTAATATTTGCTGATCCTAATGATGTGGAATATCTTGTGGAGAAAGGACAAGAACTTGGTCAGCAGATGTATTCTGTGTTGAATCCACCTTTTGACCAAATCAATGAGTTGAATTTCAATTTTCTTTACAATACTGGGGAAGAAATTGAAATGTCTATTATATCTAGTTTATTTTCATTTGTGGATTTTTTGGTTGAAAATCCAAAAGATAACGAAACCAATCAAATCATTTTATCGAATGGGTTGAATCTTTTCCAAAATGTTGAAGATATTACAAATATGATGGAAATTACTTCAGGTGTCATTTCAAATATTCAGAAAAATTTATTCGTCTTAGCCTTTTTATCAATGGCCATCTCGGCGTTATTAGTAAGTTTGCAGATAATAAATGTCTTTGCAGCCTTTGCTTATATAAATGGTATTCTTAGAATTTTCCTCTCTCTTTCAATCAACGATTATAAGATTTTAATGGAAAAAATTGTCAAATATAAAGATTTCAAAACATCCCTAGATAATTCAACTTCTCTGAACAAAACCAAAAAAATAAATTTCTATACAGTAGATACTACAAAAATTAAAGAAAACGCACATACCAGCAGCACCAAAAAAATTATTAGACTTGTCGCTGTTCAAATAAAAATACCTGTTCTTTTTATAATGCTCGTGGGATTGTTATTAATTGCGACATTCAGCAGTTTTGTCATTGCAATTTTATATGAATCGCAAATGTTGGATGATTCTTTGTCGACACTTTTGATGAAAATCAGCACGATTTCAAAAACAAAATCGTACAACTTCCAGATTTTCATTCGCTTGACTGATAAACAGTTCTTTAACAATTCGTACGGATTCTCAGATCAAGAAAATTCACAATTGCTTGACTCACTGCAAAATTTCATTTCTTACACTTTTAACCAGAACAATCAATTTCCAAACTATAACCAAATCATGACAAGCAATTTATGTTCATATTTACAAGATGCTTATGACAGCAATGTCCAAGAATGTCTGGCTGTAGGTGATGGCATTCTTGCTCAGGGTAATTAAAATAATCAATTTTTTTTTACTTTTTATAATTTTAATAAACAAGGTTTGCAACCATCATTTTCGTATCTTTTGGTTCAACTCAACGCAGTTTTCCAAGAAAGATTAGATATTTCAATATATCAGAATTATGATCAAATGGGCATTCTGATAAGGGCTATTGATAATAAGATTTATGAATTCAACATTGCAAATGATGATTATTTGATTCAAAATTTATCAACACAGAATACAATATCGCTTTCAGCTTCCATCTCTCTTGCAGTTTTTTTAAGTTGCATATTGGTGTTGATATATTTACTTTTGATCGAAAGGTTCCTCAAAAAAAGGTTGATTGAAGTCAGAATGATGTTAAAATTGATATCATTGAATATTTTTTCCAAAAGCGCAAAACTGAAAAAATATTTGGTCACTACAGGTTCTCAAAAAATTAAAGTTTAAGAAAAATTGTTTTTATTTTAATTAATTAATGGGAGTGAAAATTAAAAAAAAAAAAAAAAATTAATTTTGTCATTGTTAAAAATTTTTTGAATTTTATGATTTTTTAGAAAAAAAATGTAAAAATATAAAGTTAA
>Ga0302186_10002247_pt1 | contig 15034 bp, 9 predicted proteins | sample II_Bog_E1_2_FD_198782 | JGI IMG/M metagenome (GOLD analysis project Ga0302186, IMG submission 198782) | Peat permafrost microbial communities from Stordalen Mire near Abisko, Sweden - II_Bog_E1_1 | ecosystem: Environmental > Terrestrial > Soil > Wetlands > Peat | place: Sweden: Abisko, Stordalen... | reverse complement strand
TCACATGATTTACCCCAAGTGTCTTTAATAACTCGTCTGTTTTTGTGTCGGCGGTATTTTTAAGGCAGTATATTTTAATTTTATTATAGAAAGAATTTGATCGGATCCGGCGCAGTATTTTTTCTACATCATCGCTTAAATAGTCGTAATCAAATATGATTATGTTAGGGGCCATCTCATATATAGCCGGAAAAACACGGTCAACCGAGGTGATGTGTTTTATCCGTTTATCGCTGACTAATAATTGTACCGAAAAATTACTGGGTGCAACCAATAATACCTTTTCGTACTTATTAAATATCATGATCTTTAATTAATTAAGGATGAAAAATATAATTTGTCTTATTTATGAGTCTTAATCAATAGCAAGCTTTTTCGGTGTTTAAGATACAATTTTAAAATATTTTAACGGAAAACCGTTATTAAGTGTTACATAAAAATAAAAAAATTGCATCACCAGGTAAAATTTAATTTTCTCAACAAACTCAATATGAATATTTGACTGGAATTTAGAAGTGAAAGGTTTTAAAGGTGTTATAAATGAAGCCTAAGTACTCCTACAATAACATTAAATTACTTGCTTAATAAATGAATTTAAGGGTATTAATTAATACAAACTCAATTGGAAACGTTTGCTACCCATTTCAAAATTGAAGTATCTAAAATTGTACCTACATAATCGAATACCGATTTATTTTTCTGCTGTTTTGCCAGGTCTTCTGTATAAATTATTTGATTGACGCCCAGCATTTTTAAAAAGCTATCTGTTTTTTCATTTGGGGCACTTTTAAAGGCGTAGATTTTCAAATTATTATAAAACTTATTGTATTTAATGCGGCGAAGAATTTTTTCAAGGTCATTACCCACATAATCGTAGTCAAAAACGACCACATCAGGGTTTAAGTCGAAAAGACAAGGAAAAACTGAACTTAAAGCCGAAATATGTTTTACATATTTAGAATTGGCAAATAACTCACCAGGAAATATATCTGGAGCAACTAAAAGAACTTTCTTAAAGCGGGTACGGACCATGCTTGAATTAATTAGGGTTTCTAAATATAAAATATATATTTTATAATGTCAATACATTATTAATCAAGCAAAAACAAAATAAAAATTTAATTTCCTCTTAACATTGTGCCTTAAAAACCCTTAAGATATTCTCTATTAAACAATATTTTAACTTTTAATTACTTTTTATCGCCTTATGGCAATTAAATTTAATTATAGGAGCTTTTTAGCATTGCAAGGTCCAGTTTTTTAATCATAAATAGGCTAATTTTTCCATTAAGGAAATTTCAAATTCTTCGCGAAATCGTTCAATTTGTTAAAATATTTTGAGGGAAAAATCAAAAAAGAGCGAAACATTTTATGATTTCCGGTAACACTACCGCGGTAAAAATTAAACTTTATATTAAAAAAACACAAAGCCTTTGGCTTTCGCAGCTTTCCGCTTTTTGAGTACATTTGAGCAAATCGTACCAATATGAAGCTTTACAACTTTTATTCTTTACTAATTCTAACCCTGGTCTCATTGTCGGGATGTAAACATAGAGAAATCTCAAATCCTGTAACAGCCGCTGAAATAAAAGGCCATATCGCCGTTTTAGCCGATGACTCATTTACAGGCCGCATGCCTTTTACAGACGGGGAAAATAGAACTATTGGTTATATTTCTTCACAATTCAGGGCAATGGGGCTTGAACCCGGAAACAAAGGCAGCTATTTTCAGGATGTGCCTATGGTTTCTATCACCAGTGTTCCATCGGATATAACTATCAACGGCAAATCAACGTTTATATTAAAACCCACTGATGACTTTTCAGCGTCCACCCGCCAGGAACTTGATAGCGTACAATTAAAAAACTCGCCCCTGGTATTTGCAGGTTACGGTATAGTTGCGCCGGAATATAAATGGGACGATTACAAAGGGCTTGATGTAAAAGGAAAAACTGTTGTAGTATTGGTAAACGATCCCGGCTTCAAATCAGGTGACCGCACTTTATTTAAAGGCGACACCATGACCTATTATGGCCGCTGGACTTATAAGTACGAAGAAGCTGCCAGGCAAGGGGCCGCCGGTATTTTAATTGTACACCAAACCGAACCTGCCAGCTACCCATGGACGGTAATAAACGGCAACGGTCATGCTAAACTGTACCTCAGGCAAAATGATAAGCATTTATCAAGGTGCAAGGTTGAAGGCTGGATCAGTGAGCAAGCAGCAAAAAAAATATTTACGGCTGCTGGCCTTAATGGCGATATCCGTGCCATTGCCCGCAAACGTGCCTTTAAGGCCGTCCCGCTTAATCAAACTATTAACCTAGCTATTCAAAACAAACTAAAATATTCAACCTCGCATAATGTGGTAGCTGTTTTACCGGGCACCAAAAGGCCGGATGAATGTATAATCTACACCGCGCATTGGGACCATTTAGGGATTGGCAAACCTGATGCCAAAGGCGACAGCATCTACAACGGCGCTGTTGATAATGCCGATGGCGTAGCTTCCGTTTTAGGCGTGGCCAAAGCTTTTACCAAATTAAAAGAAAAGCCCGAACGTTCTATCGTGTTTCTAACTGTTACTGCCGAAGAGCAGGGGCTCTTAGGTTCTGAATTTTACGCCACCCACCCCATTTTTCCGCTTAACAAAACTGTTGCCGACCTTAATATGGATGCCCTTGGCAACTACGGTGAAACAAATGATTTTTCGATAACCGGAAAAGGTCAGAATGAACTGGATGACTACGTAGAAAAACTGGCCAAACAGGAAGGCAAAAAAGTGGTTGGCGATAAAAACCCCGGCGCGGGTAGTTATTACCGGTCTGACCATTTTAATTTTGCTAAAGTTGGCGTTCCGGCGCTCGATATTAATGTTGGCGCGGAAAGCACCCTGCACGGAGAAGCCTGGGGTAAACAGCAGCAAAAAAACTACGTCGCCAACAATTACCATCAGCCGTCTGATAATTATTCGCCCGATATGAATGCAGATGGCATGGCCCAGGTAGCTAACTTCCTTTTTAATATCGGATTGCAATTAGCTAATGAAACTGCCTTTCCTGGATGGAAAACGGGTTCTGAATTTAAAGCGGTGAGGGAAAAATCCATGGGGGAATGATTTCGGAAGTCGGAAGTCGGAAGTGTAAATTTTTGGACAAAAAAATCCATCCGGTAAACAAGATGGATTTTTGTTAACAGGTTGCCCTGTTTATATATGATGGAGTTGAAATATTTTAATTAGCCGCCCTTGCTATCTGATAACACTCATCCGCAAGGCCCCTGTTGTATTGGTTAGCAATGCTTTTATAGGTCAGCAGATCGAGCAAGGTCCCGACACCCAAAAAACCGAAAGTAAAAAAATAGAGCAGGCCTAATAAAAACTGGTTAGTCATAAACCTTTGTACACCAGCGAGGCCTAAAAAGCCCATAATTGTTCCAATTAGTATATCCTGCGGGTTTTTTCTCCGGCTATTGTAAACCAGTATAAAGGTTTGCATCTGGTTTGCGCTAAGCCCACCGGAAGCGTTTTGAATAAAATCATATTCTTCCATGGTCATATCTGCAAATCCGCTATATATGTTTTGACTGGTATTCATAATTAACTTTTTAACGGGGAATAAAATTATTTGTTATAAAATTACCTTGTAAAATAAAAATGACAATATGAATTAGGTCAGCGGTTTAAAGAGGTCGGTGAGTTTAGGAATTTTGGCGGTGAAAGTTATCGGCCATTTTTTTGTAACCGGGCATTACAATCATAAATTAACGCAACGGCATACATGTTATTGACAGCTCCCCTTTATCCTTGAAGCGTTTACGTTCATTTCACACGCAAAATATTCAGTATGAACAGGCGGATCCTCATACACCCTTGCTTCTTTCATTTAAGCTCAAAGGTTTAAGATTGTAAAACCAGGAGCAAAACCGGTAGTTATAGCGAATCCTAAAAAACCCACAAATACTGGCTTACTTGAAGTGTGGGATGCGGAATATCCAATTAAAAGTATTGAGGCGAATAATAGAACGAAAATTGTATAAATCGTAAGCTTAACTGCAAATGGCGAGAGGCGGGAGTTAATTATCCGCTTACTAAAGATAAAGGCTACAACCCAAGGCAAGAAGGATCCTAATAGCAGTAGGATCGTCAGATACAGACTTGAATAAAGAATACCATGCGAATTAGCCGGTGAAGACCCTATATTAACTATCAGAAGAATTAGCATTAGAATTATCGGAGTTACCAATGCACTGGTTACCCACACCTTAAGACTATAGTAGAGCGCTTGTATCATGACCGAGGTTTAATTAGGCTAAGATATATAATTTTACTTTTAATGAACCGTCATTTTAAAAATTGCCGCCTATTCTTGTTTTAGTGAAAGAACCGGCACTTTGCCCTGCGTGGGTTCCCAACCAATAGAAAATTAATGTAACGTAAATTTACTTCGCTTAAATTATCGTTATATTTGTTAGAGTAAATTATTTATGGAAGAATTATTAATTAAAGTAAAAGATGAGAAGGAATTATCTTTTATTAAGGATCTGCTGAAAAAACTTAAAATTCATTTCGAGACAATAAATAAAAATGGGGTTCAGTTGGCTGAAGAAGTTAAGCAATCGGTAGTGAATGGACAATTAGCCTATAAAAATGGCGAAACTGATCAATTTACAGCGATTGACCGAAAGGATTTGTGGAAGTAGTCTACCGGCTTATTTTCTTCAAGGATGCCCTTAAGGATATTTCTTACTGGAAAACATCCGGGAATAAACAAGCCATCAAAAAAATCGATCACATTTTGGAGGTTTTAGAGCAAAATCCATTTAGCCGCGCTCCCGGTGATCCGGAACAATTAAAATACTCAAAAGGTTATTCAAGAAGAATCAACAAAAAAGATAGAATAACCTACGATATTAATGAGGCTGCTAAAGAAGTAATCATTTTTAGAATGCGCGGTCATTATGATGACAAATAGCTTTTACTCGCTCTATCTTGATTTCGTTTTTAACTAAAACCCATAATCCCGCTCCACCTTACATATCCGCACCTTATATTGCTCGTACCATTTTTCCCGGCCTTGTTTTTGGGCCAGCAAGTGCCTTGTATTTGCTTTCCAATTTTTAATGTCTTCGATTGAACGCCAGTAAGAAATAGTAATCCCAAGATCATTACGGGCAGATTCAATGCCTAAATAACCTTCCTGCTGTTTGGCGAGTTCATCCATTTCTTCGGCCATGGAGCCATAGCCATTGTCACCTTCTGTACGTAGTGATGTAAAAATTACCGCATAATATGGAACCGTAGGAGTTTTTGCTATCATATGCTAATTTGAAAATTTGAAAATGTGCTAATTTGAAGATGCGTAACTTTTTTAAATAAACCCTTCATTTTCAAATTAGCACATCCTCAAATTTTCAAATAAAAAATTTATTCAATCACACTTTCTTCAAACTCATAATCCTCCAATGGCGGGCATGAACAAATCAATGTCCTGTCACCGTAGGTGTCGTTAACCCGTCCAACGGATGGCCAGAATTTATAATTAGCCACATAAGGCAACGGAAAAGCCGCTTTCTGACGGGTGTACGGATGCTTCCATTCATTAGCGGTAATAACCGACGCGGTATGCGGCGCGTTTTTTAAAGGATTATCTGTTTTATCGGCTATTCCTTTTTCAACGTGGTCAATTTCATGGCGGATGGAAATCATCGCATCACAAAAACGATCAAGTTCGTGTTTGGGTTCAGATTCTGTCGGCTCAACCATCACCGTGCCCGCGACCGGGAAAGACACGGTTGGCGCGTGAAAGCCATAATCCATTAAACGCTTGGCAATATCGGTAACCTCTATACCAAAAGCTTTAAACGCCCGGCAATCCAAAATCATTTCGTGCGCGCAGCGGCCATTTGCGCCGGTATATAAAACCGGGTAGTGGTGTTGTAAACGGGTTTTAATGTAATTCGCATTTAATATGGCGTAACGGGTGGCATCAGTCAGACCTTCGCTTCCCATCATGGCGATATAAGCATGGGATATGATCAATATGGAAGCTGATCCCCATGGCGCTGAAGATACCGCATGAATGGATTTGCCCCTTTCAATATCAACCACGGCATGTCCGGGTAAATATGGAACGAGGTGTTTTGCAACGCCGATTGGACCCATACCCGGTCCGCCGCCGCCATGCGGGATACAAAATGTTTTATGCAAATTGAGGTGGCAAACGTCTGCGCCAATATTCGCCGGACTAGTTAAACCTACCTGCGCGTTCATATTCGCGCCATCCATATAAACCTGTCCGCCATTTTTATGAATGATTTCGCATATTTCAACAATTGATTCCTCAAACACCCCATGTGTAGATGGGTAAGTAACCATTAATGCCGACAGTTCATTTTTATACTGTTCTGCTTTTGCTTTAAGGTCAGCAACATCAATATTGCCGTTGTCGTCACATTTTACAACGATAATTTTCATCCCCGCCATTGCTGCCGATGCAGGATTAGTACCGTGGGCGGACGATGGGATCAATGCGATATTCCGGTGCCCCTCTCCACGGTCCAAATGGTAGGCGCGTATCACCATTAAACCTGCATACTCACCCTGCGCGCCCGCGTTTGGCTGTAAACTCATGGCAGCGAAGCCTGTGATTTCGCAAAGCCAGTTATTCAGTTCATCAAACAGCTGCATATAGCCACCAACCTGGTCGGTTGGCGCGAAGGGGTGCATTTTACTGAATTCAGCCCAGGTGACCGGCACCATTTCTGTTGTAGCATTCAGCTTCATGGTACATGAACCAAGCGCGATCATGGAGTGGCAAAGCGACAAATCTTTTGTCTCCAACGACTTTATATAGCGCAGCATCTCATGTTCTGAATGGTGCGAATTAAACAATGGGTGTGTTAAATAGGAGGATTGGCGCTGCAAATCGGCAGGGATAACTGTTGTCAGGTTTGTCTTTAATCCATCAAAATTAACATCAGTTAATGGTTTGCCTTTTACCCTTGCGAAAAAGCGCACAATGGTTTTAATATCTTCCGGAGAGGTGGTCTCATCAATAGAAATTGTAACCGCTGAACCATGATAATGGAAGTTCATTTCATTGTTAACTGCTTCGGCGTGGATAGGGCCTGTTAAATCACCCAACTCAAACTTCAGCGTGTCAAAGAAAGATTCATTTAACTGCTCATAACCCAATTCATTTAATGATGCTGCCAATAAAACTGTTAATCCGTGTATCCTTTCGGCGATTAGTTTTAACCCCTTAGGGCCATGATATACCGCATACATACCGGCCATAATTGCCAGCAGCGCCTGCGCAGTGCAAATATTGGAAGTTGCCTTGTCCCTTCGTATGTGCTGTTCGCGGGTTTGCAGGGCCATGCGTAAAGCGTAATTACCGGCACTGTCGATAGTTACACCAATTATACGACCGGGTAAGGAACGCTTATATTCTTCTTTAGTGGCAAAAAATGCCGCATGCGGACCGCCAAAACCCATCGGTACGCCAAAGCGCTGGGTTGAACCAACCACAATATCGGCCCCCCATTCACCGGGAGGGGTTAAAAGCACCAGGCTCATAATATCAGCAACCACGGTAAGTTTTATGCCTTTTTCGTGGGCTTTTGAAGCAAAATCTTTGTAATTATAAATGGCGCCGTTGCCTGCGGGATATTGAACAATCGCGCCGAACATATTATCAGTAAGTTCAACGGTACGGTGGTCGCCAACCTGCAATTCTATTCCGAAAGGCTGGGCGCGCGTTTTTAAAATATCGATTGTTTGCGGAAATATATCTTCCGAAACAAAAAACACTTTCGCATTTTGATTTTTCTGCAGGCTGTATTGCATAAACATGGCTTCCGCAGCAGCGGTGCCTTCATCCAGCAGGGAGGCGTTGGCAATTTCCATCCCCGTAAGGTCAATAACCATAGTCTGGAAATTCAAAAGGGCTTGTAAGCGTCCTTGTGCTATTTCGGCCTGGTAGGGTGTATACTGCGTATACCATCCGGGATTTTCAAGAATATTGCGTTGTATAACCCCCGGCACAATTACATCATAATATCCCTGGCCGATAAATGATTTAAATACCCTGTTTTTTGATGCCGTTTGCCTGAGCGTGTTTAGGTAATCGAACTCGCTTTTTGCAGCAGGAAGGTTGAGCGGCGACTTTAACCTGATTTTACCGGGAACAGTTTGTGCAATCAGTTCATCAATCGTATTTACGCCGATGGTTTTTAACATTTGGGCAGTATCTGCCTGGTTTGGCGCAATATGCCGCGACTGAAATTTTTCCTGGTAATCAATATTCAACTTCATCTTGGGTATCCCTCAATTTTTTGCGCAAAGGTACAATTTTTGCCGTTTTTAACAAAGCGGTAACTTGATAGTGACACTGGTTTTACATTGAAAAAATGTAATTTAGTGGCGCGTACCTGAATCAATGTTATATAAAAAACTTTTACTTTTTTTCCTGCTGATCACGCTGACTATTAAAGCATTTCCGGTAACATTTGTGGTGACCAGCAATGCCGATTCGGGGCCGGGTACTTTGCGTGATGCTTTGACGCAGGCGGCGGCGAACGGTACATCCGAAACAGATTATATTAATTTTAACTTGCCGGGCAGCACGGAAACTGATTTTACAATTACACTATTGAGTCAACTCCCTTTTTTATCATCAAACCTTGTAATTGATGGTACAACGCAAACCGGGAACCAATTAGGTGTGAGTGATGCGAAAATCGAAATTCAGCCATCATCAACCTCCAGCCCGTTCGGTGCATTTGTTTGCGTTGATGTTAACGCGATCGAAATTTATGGTTTATATATCCGCGATTTTAGAGGTTCGACATTTAACAATGGGTTTAACCAATTGGGTATTCCTGCAACTGCGATGTATATAGAAACAAGTGATAACATACAGATAGGCGCACCGGGCAAAGGAAATGTTTTTGCAAATGACAGCTACACGGTTTACACGAATTACACATCAATAAAAGATGGAACAACAGAAACAGCTTATGGTGTAAATAATCTAAAGTTTTATTCAAATTTTGTCGGCGTTGAACCCGATGGTAAAACTGCAAGGGGGACAATTGTTTTTGGTGTCGACGTAACTTTTTGTAAAGGGACTGTAGAAATAGGTGGGGCAGACGTTGCACGCAGAAATGTTTTTGGCCCTGTTTATACAGCTTTTAGCGGATACTATACAGGGCGCGACCGCTTGTTTAATACAAGCTTTTTGATCGAAAACAATTATTTCTGTTATGACGTAAATGGAATTCCGATACAAATTCCAACCGGGGGAGCCGAATCACTTCATGCGGTATTTTTCGATTTGAGCAGGTTAATATTTCCAAGTGAATACCGGACCATTACCTATCCATATTCTTTTAAGGTATTAAATAATAAGGTGCAATTTCCTTATTCATTTCAAATGTCTTTTTTGAGCGGCGCAGTGCTTTTTCAAGGGAACAGCATATTAAACGAACCCACCACCAATCAAGGCGCAGGTTCCTATATCCCGGGTATCGGCATATATTCCACCGACAGTATTAAAATAGGCGGTATAAATCCCGGCGAAGCAAACATAATTTATGGGTCACAATTGTATATGCTTTCACGTAAATCTGTACTCATTAACCACAACAGTTTATATTGCGTTAACTATCAGGCTGTTTGGCAGCCTTCTACAGGATATATGGAAGCACCCTTAGTGTTGCCTTTAATCAATATTAACAAAATTACAGCAACAAGCGTTTCGGGAACAGCTACACCTTTATCAAAGGTTGAACTTTTTTGGGATGATGATTGTCAGTATTGTCAGCCGCTAACTTATATTACTACACTGGATGCTGACGCAAATGGCAATTGGGAATATAACGGCCCTATTCAAAAAGGTGTAATAGCTTCTGCTACGTTAAATGGGTTTACATCGTTATTTACCACATCGGCAACGTCAAACACCCATAGCATTACGCATTATTCCTGCTCAAACGGTGGAAATATTACGGTAAGCTCTTTTATAAACACAGGTGGTTACCAATGGACAAACAGCAGTAATCAAGTAATAGGTACAGACACGGTAATCAATAACTTAACGCCTGGCAATTATACTTTCACAGCATTAAACAGTACTTGTTCAACTAATTACAATTTCACAATTTTAGACGCCACGCCAAAAATCAACAACAGCAATATAACTATCACCCAGCCATCGTGCAGTCAAATTACGGGTGCAGTGTCGGGGTTATACCTGGAAAATTTCGACGTTATAAACGATGCCAATACCCAGGGTATTTATAATATTTATACTTATAAATGGATAGATGCCGGTGGCAATACAGTTGGAACCTCGATTGATTTAAGCAACGTGCCGGCGGGAACCTATACGCTCGAAGTATCTTATAAAAATCAATGTACAGTAACTTACGGCCCAATAGTCTTAAAAAACACCACTGGCTCCAACATCAACCAAAGCCAGGCTATAATCCAACCCACCAATTGCGGAAAGGCAACAGGTTCAATAACCAACCTGGGCGTTACTGGCACCGGTACATTAACCTATGCTTGGTTAAACAGTCAGCAGCAAACAATTGGTATGGATAGTGTGCTGCTTAACCAGCCCGCCGGAACCTATACATTAAAAGTAACCGATAACAGCCAGTGCGGCCCGGTTTACTCAACCCCAATTCAAATACCCGAAACCAACGGTATTTCGCTTGACACATCAAATGTAAAAATTACTGTTGCCAGCTGCAGTAATAACAATGGTTCAATAATTGGTATAACTATTGCCGGAGCAACACAATACCAATGGGCTAATTCAAATAATACAATCGTAGCCACAACGCCCGATCTTCAAAACGCTGCGCCGGGAAATTATACGCTTACAGCCTCCAACAATTTTGGGTGCACTGCTATCAGCAAAACATATACAATCGGGCAACAGGCCCCGACTATATTTCCTGGGTATCCTGACGTAATTTACTTCGCCTGTGCAGGACAAAGTACGGGAAGTGTTTCCGTCCAGGCAGACAGCCTTGTTAAGAGCGAACGCTGGGTTGATAGTACCGGTCAAACAGTGGGGACGGGCGCCGAACTTGAAAATGTACCGGCAGGCACTTATAAACTCTATTTAACCGACAAAAATGGCTGTGAAAGCTTTTATTACAGCTACGATGTACTGGCAAGGCAGCAACTAACGATTGTTGAGGGATCTGAACAAATTACTAACGATCAATGCGGTTTAAACGATGGTAGTATAACCAACATACAAATAACTGGGGGAACACCGCCTTATACCTATTTCTGGACGGACGCGAACAACAATACAGTTTCTACCTCCCTTGATTTACTAAATGTTGGCCCGGGCAGTTACACCTTAAATGTTAATGGCGGTAACTGCGGATTAGTGTCGGCTGCCTATACAATTCAGGAGCAAAATAACATCATACCAGCCCCATCAGTCAATAATGTACAACTATGCAGTTCGGGCGACGCACTTTTAAAGGTTAACGATCCTTCATCGGCTTATAGCTACCGGCTATATAGCTCGGAAACCAGCGTTACTCCCATTGATGAACAGGCAAGCGGCACCTTTAAAATTGTAGTCAGTACAAATACTACTTATTATGTCAGTCAGTTTTCCGGAGATTGTGAAAGCGGGCGCACGGCGGTTCAGGTTAGTGTGGGTTTTACAACAGCCAATATTGCAAATACATTTACACCAAACGGCGATGGTATTAATGATTACTGGAATATTACAGGTATTGAAAATTATCCCGCCGCAATAGTCAGGATATTCACGCGTTACGGCCAGCAAATATTTGAATCAAGGGGATATTCCACCCCTTTTGACGGAACTTATAACGGCAAACCGCTGCCCGCTGGCGTATATTATTTTATTATAAACCTGAATGCAAATTGCAGCCTCCTTTCGGGAAGCCTGACAATAATCAGGTAATTTTCTGAATCAGAATTTTAGAATATACGGAATTCCTTAGTAGAGTTTCAAGCGAAAATTCTGAAAATTCTTTAATTCTGAAAATTCTGATTCAGACTAATTGCCTTAAATACATTTGTATCGTATCTGCCTTGTTTGGCGAAATATGCCGCGACCAATGGTTTCCATGTAACAAATATTAAACTTAATGAAAATGGGGCCCCTGAAACTGACACTTGGTTTACGTTAAAATTTTATATTTTAGCTTAAAGTAGTTTAGATGATGATTTGTAGAATATTTATCTTCTTATTATTATTAATTTGTTCTTGCGTTAGGAGCTATTCATCAGTATTTGTGGTAACCAGCAACGCCGATTCAGGGCCGGGCACTTTTCGCGATGCATTGACGCAGGCTGCTGCCAACGGGAGCGCCACTACAGACTATATCAATTTTAATATAGCCGATACAAACGCCACCGGCAGAACAATAACCGTTTTAAGCCAGTTGCCGGATATATCATCAAACATTGTAATCGACGGAAGCAGCCAACCGGGGAGTCCATTTGGCGTAAGCAATGCGAAGGTCGCTTTTTTATTTGACGCAACCGGCCAAAAAAACTTTTCCGCTTTGAAAATAATCAACCAAACAGATGTTGCCATTTATAGTCTTTATTTAAAATTGGTGAGTGTTTTTAAGTATCCTGATAAAACTAATCCGGTTTTTCCGATAGGGATCCGAATCCTGGGTACCAATAATGTACAATTGGGAGATGCGGGAAAAGGAAACGTAATATCCGGCTTTTTTAATCCGGTTTCAGAAAATGATGACCAAATTTCAGAAAGCACAGGCCTTATTGTAAAAGGTAACCTTATTGGCATACAAAGCGACGGGCTTACCGCAGGTAATGATTATTATACAACTTTTACAAATGTTTACGGCAATCTTACAATAGGGGGCGCAACCCTGGCCGAAGGCAATTTATTTTCAAGGGGGGTAGAAGTGAGATGGGTGAGTACTACAAAATTTGCTTCGGTGCTTATTAAGAACAATAAAGCGGGTGTTAATTACAATCTCACCGGCAAAATCGGGGACGCTAATGGTAGTTATAGCTCCTATTCGATACAGGTGGGTGCCGGCCAGGGCAAATTCACTACAAATACAGTTGTCAACATTGAGGATAACATCCTTGGCGGTAACGGATATTATAATATAGGTATCTTTGTATCATTTTTAGGCGGTACGGTGAACATGGTTAGAAATTACATTAATGTGGACAAAAACCAAAACCAGATAGGCATTGCGTCTACCACCAGGTGGGGCATATACGTTCAGTATTGTAAGGAAGTACATATCGGTACCAGCGACATAAAAGATGCAAATTATATTGGCTATTGTACGCCGATTTTTTATGAAAGCTCCGTTCCAAGCGATTTTACCAACTATTTATTAACTTTTACCAAAAATAGCTTTTTTTGTTCTACGGGAAACCTGGTTTATCCCGGTGCTGATGTCGCGTTGCCAACACAATGTACTATTACAAAAATAACAACCAACAGTTTATTGGGCACAGCCACTCCAAATGCTACTGTCGATTTATATTATAGCGATAAATGTAACACCTGTGCTCCTCAATATTATTTTGCATCGGTTGTAGCTGATGTTAACGGAAACTGGGCTTATTACGGGCCGATTTCGGGTATCGTAATTGCCAATGCAACTTATAATAATTCGAGCTCGGAATTTACTGAGCCCGAATTAATTAGCGATAACCTAATAATAACCAATGCCTGTGGCGGAAGGGGTTCAATTACGGGCCTGGTTGTTCATAACGTTACAAGTACAAAATGGCTGGATGAAACGGGGAATGTTGCCGGCACTAACATTGACCTGTTAAATATAAAAGGCGGCAAATACAGGCTTGTGATTAGCAATGGCGGGTGTACCGATACTTCGGATTACTACAATGTACTTCCCAAATTTGAACTGGACACCACCAAAGCGCTGATAACCCAACCGGCTTGCGCCGATTCTGCGGGCTCAATTACCGGGTTAGATGTTATAAATAGCGATAATGGGGTGATAAATTATACATGGACGGATGCAGCTGGTAAAGCCTGGGCTAATACTTTAGCATTGACAAACGTACCTGCCGGAACCTATTTTTTAGTAGCAACCGGGAAAGATACATGTGTTCAAACGTATGGGCCCATAGTGCTCCAGGATCAGAACAAAACGATTCCGTCCCCCTCAGTAAATAACCTGGTATTATGCAGCACCGGTGAAGCTTTGTTGCGGGTGAATAACCCTGCTGCCATTTATAGTTATCGCTTGTACGATTCAGAAACAGGTACTTCACCCCTTGATGAGCAAAAGAACGGTGTTTTTAAAATAACTGCCACTGTAAGCAAAATTTATTACGTAAGCGAGGTTTTTTATAGCTGCGAAAGCCCGCGCACAAAAGTAACAGTTGATGTAGGTTTAATAAAGGCGTTTATTGCCAATGCTTTTACACCCAATGGCGATGGGATTAACGATTACTGGAATATAAATGGAATTGAAAATTATCCGGCTGCTATTATACAGATATTCACCAGGTTCGGTCAAAAAGTATTTGAATCAAAAGGTTATACTCACCCTTTTGATGGAACATTTAATGGTAAACAATTGCCTGTTGGGGTTTACTATTATATCATAAACTTTAGTACAAATTGCAACTTCCTTTCGGGAAGCCTGACTATTATCCGGTAGCCAATTGCCTTAAATACATTTGTATGGTGTTTTCCAGCCCGTAATATAAAGCATCGGAAATGAGGGCGTGGCCTATGCTTACTTCCGCTAAACCGGGTATATTTTCGGCAAAATATTTCAGGTTGTGTAAATCAAGGTCATGGCCGGCGTTTATGCCCAGTCCCGTTTTTTGGGCGACTTCTGCCGCCTGTATGTAAGGCGCTATCGCGAGCTCCCGGCCCTGGTGATAATGGCTGGCATAAGCTTCCGTATAGAGTTCAATACGGTCTGTTCCGGTAGTAGCGGCTGCCTCCACCATTTTAGGTACAGGGTCAACAAATATCGAAACCCGGATACCTTC
>Ga0302186_10002243_pt1 | contig 15061 bp, 16 predicted proteins | sample II_Bog_E1_2_FD_198782 | JGI IMG/M metagenome (GOLD analysis project Ga0302186, IMG submission 198782) | Peat permafrost microbial communities from Stordalen Mire near Abisko, Sweden - II_Bog_E1_1 | ecosystem: Environmental > Terrestrial > Soil > Wetlands > Peat | place: Sweden: Abisko... | reverse complement strand
TATTTTCTAATTGTTGCGATCCTTCAAGCATTCCCAGAAATCTCTCCCCTGCAACCTTTTTCCGCTATAGCTCCTCTTTGTTTCGTCCTGGCTTTATCATTGCTCAGAGAATGGATGGAGGATTATGAAAGGTACAAATCCGACTTAGAAATCAACAAATGCACTTGCAAAGTCTTGACCAATGGGGTTCCCATTATGACGCAATGGAGGCATGTTAAAGTAGGACATTTGATTTTAGTGAAGAATAATGAGTTAATTCCTGCAGATATGATAATATTAAGCAGTAATTTCGAAAATGGAGTTGCGTACATCGAAACTTCTAGCTTAGATGGTGAAAAAAATCTCAAATTGAAATTGGGTTTGCCCGAAACTTTGGCTTATGGCAAGGCTGAAAAAATGAAGGAGTTGGAAAATTGGCAGGTTTATGCTGAAATTTCAAATGCTAATTTGAATAGTTTCGATGGAATGTTAATAGAAAATGACCAACATAAACTTTCTTGTAGCATAAAGCAGCTTTTGCTTCGGGGAAGCAAGTTGAAAAACACGCAATGGGTGATCGGAGTCGTGGTATATACAGGTTTTGATACAAAAGTGATGAGGAATTCTGAGAAAAGTAAACCGAAACAAAGCAACATCGAGAAAAAGACAAATAAATACATTATATGGATTCTTATTTTTGAGCTCACAATCTGTTTTGTGATCACAATTACTGGTTTAATCTGGAACAAGAATAATCTTCAAAAACATAGTTATCTAACAAACGATGAAGAAGAAAACATTACTTTATTGACATTTTATAATTTCCTTACATATTTTATCCTAAACAACAATATGATTCCGATTTCTTTGATCGTCTCATTAGAATTTGTGAAAGTTTCTCAGGCTTATTTCATGAATAAAGATGAGGATATGTATTCAAAGGAAACCAAAAGACATGTGAAGGTTATGAGTAGTTCAATTAATGAGGAATTAGGTCAAGTGGAATATATTTTTAGTGATAAGACTGGGACACTTACCTGTAATAAAATGAAGTTTCAAGGGTGTATTATTGGAGACCATCAATATGGGAACATGCCCTTTCTCACTAAAAAAAATAGCAAAGTCATGGAAAAATCAAATAGGGAACAGAAAAAAAATTTAAAAGAAGAAAGGAGAAAAACGATTGTGGATGAACGAAGCAATTTGATTTTTGAGTTTAATGATATTAAATTAAAATATCTTCTTAAGGGGAAAATCACAGAAGATGTAAAGGAAAATCCTATCATTGATCTCAAATTTCCTTTGTTGAGCTCGGGAACTGAAACTGCATCCTTCTATGAAATCAAAAGATTAGAACAATTGGCGCAGCAATTTTTCATTATTTTGGCTGCATGTCATGAATGTTTGATTGAACAGGATGAAAAAACAGCTTATTTGCATTATCAGGTAAATTTTTGCAAAAAAGAAAATTTTATTATTTTAAATTTTTTGTGTAAATATCTCTATAATTCTTATTTAGAGCCAATCTCCAGATGAAATTTCCTTGGTGGATGCCGCTCGACATTTGGGCTTTAAATTTATCGGTTCATCTTCGAACCAAATCAATCTAGATATAATGGGAGAAAAACATAGTTTCGAGCTATTGCATTGCTTTGAATTTAACAGTGATAGAAAGAGAATGTCGATTTTGGTCAAAGAAAAAGGAATCGTGAAATTGTTCATCAAAGGGGCAGATTCAATGATTAAATCTTTATTGAATAATAAAGTTGATCAACCTTTTAAGAAATTTTGCGAATATAAAATAGATGAATTTTCGAAGATCGGATTCCGTTGTCTTTGCATTGCAATGAAGGTTATTTCAGATCAAGAATATCAGAATTTCATGGCCTTAACAGAAAACAAGACATCAGATCAAATATGTAAGAAAATTGGAATGGAGCTTAATTTCTTCATTTATATAAAGTGGGATTGGCAAACGTTATTGAAAAGGATTTAATACTTTTGGGTGTGACGATTGTTGAAGATAAATTACAAGATGATGTTCCGGATACAATTCACGATTTATTGATGGCAGGTGATATTTTTATTTTTGATGATATATTATTTTATATATTTTCTGATTAAATTTAGATATTAAATTCTGGATGTTGACTGGAGACAAGTTGGAAACTGCTGAAAACATTGGAAAAAGTTGCAAATTATTAACTCCTGATATGTCTTTAATGAGGATGTGCCAACCAACTTTGGAAGGAGTCATCAAATATATGGATGAATGTCTGGACATTTTCAAATTAGCCTACGCAAATGATAAGAAATTGGGTTGTCTTGTGGATGGTGAAACTCTGAGTATGTCTAAAAATTTTATTTCAAAAAACTTGATTTTGTTTTCTAAAATTGTTCATTAGATTTTTTGCTTTCCCAAGAAGAACTCAAAAGCAAATTCGTGTTTATTTCTTCTTCTTGTAACGCTGTGATTTGTTGTCGTGTGACTCCAAAACAAAAGGCTGAGGTCGTTCGATTGATCAAAACTTCCTTGAATAAAATCACTGTGGCTATAGGAGATGGAGCGAATGATGTCAATATGATTCAAGAGGCTCATATAGGTATTGGAATTTATGGAAAAGAAGGCATGCGAGCAGTTCAGGCAAGCGATTATGCCATAGGTGAATTCAGATGTATTTGGAAATTGTTATTAGTGCATGGTAGATGGTCTTATATTCGTATAAGTCAGATGATTTTATATTTTTTTTATAAGAACATGGTAGTGACAATTCCACAATTCTTCTATGGGTTTCTATGCGCTTATTCAGGACAGACGATTTTTGACGATTGGTATATCACATTTTATAATATGCTTTTCACAGCATTGCCATTGGTGATTCGTGCAATTTTTGATCAAGATCTTTATTATAAAACATATAATAAAGATAAGACAGGCACGTATAAAACCTCACAAATTTCAATCAAAAACACAGAAAAACGCACAATGTTCAAGGAAATCAAATATTTGAAGAAATATTATCCACGAATCTATTACATTGGTCAAAGTAACACCATTTTCACATGGAAGAATTTTGTTTATTGGGTGATTCAAGGATGTATTCATGGTCTTTTGGTTTTCTTAATGACTTTATTCACCTTAAATGAAGGCATCATTTTAACCATTGGAATTACAGCCGATTTATGGGTATTTAGCATAGTTATGTTCAGTATCATAATTCTCATGGTTGATTTGAAATTAGCCTTATATACTCAGAGTTGGACTTATTTGATGGGCATTTCTATCATGGTTGGAAGCTTAGTGATTTATTTCGTATATGTCTGGATCGCAGATCAAATAGTTATCTTCAATATTTACAAAACGGCCTCTTTGACCTTTTCCACACCTTTAACCTATCTTTGTTCTTTTGCCACCTTGATGATCCTATTGATTTTCGACATCAGCTCAATTATCCTCAGTCAAGAATTAACAGATAATTTGGTTTGGTATTTCAAATACTTAGTCAACACAGAACAGGAAAATAATAAGGAAAACTTTGAAAAAGCCATAAAAAAATCGCTCTCCAAAAGAAAAACCAGTATGCTACATCCTGATTACATCTTCAAAGGAAAAAAAGAAACCTCACCTTCAAATGCTTCTTCTCATAAAAATAAAAAGTTCATGGATGAACTCGGTATTTTAACTTTTTTTCTTCATAAATATAAAACTCAAAGATATTTTTTCATAGGAGGGCATAACACTTCCGTCATTATTCCATTAAAAGAACATTCAGATGATTCATGTCTCGAAAATAACCGTAATCAAAAATCCAAACATGAAAGAATGAAATTCGGAAAAAGAAAATCATTATTTTCTCAAACCTTTGGACCGTCTGGGGAATCCGAAGATATCACTGAGGATATTTCTCTGAAAAAAGTGGCCAACAAAATGAAAGATGTAATAATACTCACTTAACCTTTAATTTTTTTTCAGGAAAGTTTAAAAAATTTAATTCTTTTATTGACAAATTTTATAAATTTTTTGAAAAATGCATAAAATTTAAAAATTTATTTCAAAAATACAACTCAAAATTTTTCAGCGCTTTTTCCTAAAATGAACATTGTTTCGGAAGAACTTTCACTCAAAAAGAAAAAGTCAAATCCGAAAAAAATGCAGGAGGTCTCCAGACAAGAAATGCAAAGATTTGTGAATTTCTCTTATAAAGAACACATTTTTGAAGAATATTACCATAGCAGACCCTATCAGAAAGCAAAGTACTTTTTCCCAAAATTTAAAAAATTGATAAAAATGAACTCTTCTCAGCTCGCATTCCCAACGGAAACATTATTATTTGCGAGCCAAATTTAAGTTTATCGTAGATCACGAAGTCCTTCCTGACATTTCAAGTTCAAACTAAATTCCGATTTTTAAAAAAACAAATCAAAATTGTAAAAAAATAGATTTCACTCCTGAAAAACCGTTGGAATGGGAGAAAATTGAGCAGGTTTCTTCATAATTCTTTTTTTTTGAAATCACCCTCAAAATTAGGTGATTTTCGCCAGTGCTCATGAAGTCATGTGTCCAATTTGTCTCAATGAGGGCAATCAAATAATTGCGCCACAAATTACCACTTGTGGTCATATTTTTTGTTGGCCTTGTTTTTTGAGACATTCTGAGATATGTATTGATTTTTTAAATATTGATATATTCTAAACTACACATTAGCCAAAACCAAGAAAAAATGCCCATTATGTGGAGAAGTGGCTTTGAAAGAGGATTTGAAGATTGTGAGAGTGAATTTATTTCCGACATTTCTTGAAGGAAATGCTATTCAATTCACTTTGGTGATCAGAAACAAGGGCAATAATGTGATTTATGACCCAGAAAATGGAATGGAAAATGTGGATTTTAGCAGGATCATTCAAGTAAATAAGGAATATATCAGAAACATCATTCTTCAGGAAAAAAAAGAATTGGATGAATTTCTAAATTTATGCAATAGCTCGCAAGAATATGATTATTTATTTTCCATTGAAGAAGTTTTCCTTATTTTCTCCAATTTCTATTAATTTTCATTAAAGGCTTACAAAATTTCCGATTTAAAATTGAGCATTTTGGAAAAAAACAGCGAAAAAAACAGCGAAAAAAATAGCGAAAAAAACTTCAGAAATGGGAAAATGTCGGATGAATTAATAAAAGAGAAAAAGCCAATGTTTTTATATAGTAAAAATGACAATTATGTGAGGAAATTCATCGCGAAAGATGATTGTCTCGAACATCCAGATCTCTTTTATTTCATTTATCAGGAAAGTGAGGGACAATTGATGTTTTTGCATCCATTAAATTATAAATATTTGATGCTTGAATATGTGTCTAGTGATAATTTGCCTTTAAAAATCGATGCGAAGATTCATTATATTGATCATATCACCTTGACTGAGAAAATCATGCAACGTTATAAGTTTTTAAGCCATTTGCCAGAAAATACTGATGCCAAATTTGTGGCGATTTTCATGGATGATTTGCTAAATAAAGAAAATTTGAAAAATTACAAATTTGAGGTGATTTTTTCAATAAATTTAAAAATTAATTAATTAGCTTTTGAAAAGATGAACGAATTTCGCAAGAAATTAAGAGAAAAAGAAGAAGCTTTGATCGCAGCCCAGGAATCCCAATCGAAAAAACATAACAAATACCCGAAAAAAAACTCATTGAATAATGAAGAAAGTCAACAATATTTTAATATGAAAAATAGCGCCCCAATAAATCTCGATCAAAAAATGGACAAGTATTTAAAAATTAGAAATTTTTGAAAAAAATAAATAACTAATTTAAGTGATGAATATCCTGAACTTCCAAAAGTTGAATCTTTGAAAGAAGAAATCTTTGAAATAAATAAAGCATTGGAATTTGAAGAGAAGGAAGAAAAGAAAAAAGAGGAGGAAAATAATATGATAAAAAACAAAAAAGAGGAGGAAAATGAAGAAAAAAAAGAAAATAAACAATATTATTTGAGCGATTACATTTTTGGAGAGGTCGCGAACGTGAACCTGGAAACTATGATGAATAAAAAAAACAATAATAATAAAAAAGGTAAAAAAAACAAAAAAATCATTTTGTTTTCGACCTCCTTGAATCATTATTGAACTTATTTTTTCTTATTAAAGAACATTTTCAAATTTATTAATAAACTGCTTTAAATTTGGAATCCCGGAAACCTAAAACAAATTTTAAAAATTAATAAATTAAAAGTTTTTACAATTTTTTTTAAAATGTTTAAAACTTTTTACAATTTTAAAATTTTTACAATTTTAAACATTTTTAAACATTTTAACAATTTTTAAACATTTTAAAAAATTTTAAAAAATTTAAAACATTTTTTAATTAAAAAAATAAAATTAATTTGCGGTAGTCATTGGGGACGCGCCCCATTTCAAAAAAAAAAAAAAATTAAAAAAATTACTTGGCTTGTTCTGGAAAGAAAAGATGCAAAATAAACATAATATCTCCAGATAATCCCATCATTAAACTAAAAGGATTATCACTTTTCCCTGGGACATATCTATCTTCAAACTCATAATTCTCAATTACTTTCATAAGTTGCTTGTTATTTTTCCCCAAAGCAAAGATCAAACTCCTATATAACCATTTCACATCTTTCGAAAAATTATAATAATTCAGCATTCCATAGCCATTGCCAGAGATCCCATGGCATAATCCATAGCCTTTTTTCAAAAGTCCATATTGCCAGATATTCTCGCAAGCCTTGACTAAAGATTTTTTCACGATTTCATCAAATTTTTTGTCATTTGAATATAAATTCGAGGCCAGAATTAAAGGAGAAATGGCTCCTGATGACCCATGACAAAATTGAACTAATTCATCTTTTTTCAATCTTGAGAAACTCGAAGGAAAATTTCCTGAATCCATTTGAATGTTAATATAATAAATCATTGATTGAGAGGTGAGCTGATGAAAGAGATTGATGAAATCTTTATGGAAGCTATCTAAATAATTTTTATTTAAAGAATATGCAGAATATAAGATATTCATCACTCCGAAAAACCCATGGGCTCCTCCTATATAAGCCTTATCATGGAAAGTATAAATCAGATGGAAATCTTCAGGCATTTTCTTATTTTTCATCAATATTTCCAAAGTCAAATCCTTATTATAATTCACAATTCCCCTTTCTATGATTTCTTCCATCATTTCGAAAATGTAATTTTCTAAGTTAATTTTAAATTCCAGGTTGACATTTTCCAATTGAAAATTTTTCTGAAGAGTCAAAAGACAATAGAGATAACCCGAGACCCCATATAACAATTCATCATAATAATTGGCTCGAGGAGATTTGATGATTGAGCCCTTAATTTCAAGAATTCTTTCAACACATGAAGCGAAATTTTTCTTATCTTTGAGCTCATAAAATAAGGATGCGCCTAATGTATAGACCCCAACACTTCCAAAATAATAAGAAATTCGGAGTTTGGGTTTCACTTTTTGGGCTTTTTCTTCCTCGATTAATTCTTGAATTGCGTTAAAACATTCTTCGGCATCTTTTAAGTATTTCTTTTCATCGAACAACTCAGAAAACGAAACATCGTTTAATGATTTAAAATGATTTTTGAATTGCGTCTTTCTATCCTCATTTTCATTCAAAAAACAACACATTTTATATAAATTGAAATAGAGGTAAAGGTTTCCACCAGCTCCTAAATGAAGAGTTTTAAATAAATAAAATAATGGAAATTTTATTAGAAACCGTCAAAAATTGAATAGGAATATATGGATTTAGATTTCACACTGCAAATCGCAATAGGTTCTGTGGATTTGACTTTCTTGTAAAATTCCATGATGGATTCGTGAAAAAGATCTGCCAATTTTGAATAAAGTAGAGGGAAATCGGATTTATCTGGGATGAAATCGTCGAAAGAATTTGGGACAAATCTAGATTTTTCTTCGATTTGCATTTTTCTGTTGCGAAAATAATAGATATTTTTAAAATAAAAAATTATTTTTTTCATTTTGATTTCTTGAAATAATTTCAAAAAAAATTAATCAAATTTTATGAATATCATATCATGTCCTTTTTTTTTTCATTTAATAGTAAAATTTCAAAACAGAGTCAACATAACGATAAATATCCAACTTTTATATAATTAATCAAAAATATATAAAAATCACAAAAAAAAACCTTAAAAAAAATGCAATACATCGACGATCCAAACTTTGTTCTTAATAATTTTGGTACTCTCCGTGATTCCAGGACAGGGCTATCTCCGTCAGTGCAAATAACTGAGATTCCATCCTCAGAAAAAGTTAAAAGAAGTGGTTTTGTCACTTCTTCCTCTTATATCGTTAAACCAGATGAATCGCCTGTTTCTCAAGAAAAGTTAATGCTTTTAGTTGAAGAGAACAACAGAATGAAGGTCTTAGTAGAACAGCTCATTGTCAAGTTAAAACAATTGGATTCTGAAAAATCTGCTTTGGGAAGTCCACGAGTTATTTTTGAGAAAAATGCCTTGGGGGAAAAAAGGATCAAAGAGTTAGAAATGGAAGTTGAAGAGTTGAGACGCCAGCAAAAAATTAATGAAATTCGTTTGGTAGAGAAAAACTTTGAAGTGCCTGTGATTCAGGAGAAAATTATCATAGATGATAGAAAATTAATTTTTTTAGAGCAGGAATCAACCAAACTCCAAGAAGAAATCAAATATATGAGGGGATCGATTGAGGAATGGAGGAGAAAAGTGGAGATTTTAGAAGGAGAAAAGGGTGCTATGATGAGAAAGATCAAAGAATCAGAAGAAGAATTGATTATTTCGAGAAGAGAGTCGCAATTACTTCTCGAATTAAAGAAAAAACTATATGTCTTAGAAAATCAGCCGCCTCAAATTATTGAAAAACCAGTTTTCCAAGAAGTAATTAGAGAAAAAGTCATCACTGATGATAAAAGGATCAAGGAATTAGAACAAGAAGTGGGTTCATTGAGATCTAAATTGATTTTTATAGAAAGCCAGAAACAAAGAGTCGAAGTTCCAATCGAAAGAATAATCGAAAAACCAGTTGAAATCATAAAATATATCGAAAAACCAGTGGAAAGAATAATTGAGAAAATAGTCGAAGTTCCAATTGAGAAAATCCAATATATCGAAAGGCCTCCCATTGAAAGGATCATTGAGAAAAGAGTTGAAGTTCCAATAGAGAAAATACAATATATTGACAGACCAATAGAAAGGATTATTGAGAAAAAAGTGGAAATTCCAGTGGAAAAAATCCAATATATCGATAAACCTTATCCTGTTGAGAAAATTGTGGAAAGAATCGTGGAGAGAAAAGTCGAAGTTCCCATAGAAAAAATCATTGTTGATGATCGAAAAATCCGGGAATTGGAAATGCTATTTAGGGATTTAAGAAATGAAAATGACCAATTGAAGGGGACTTTGGATGAATGGAGAAATAAGCTCATTAGCCTTGAACAGGAAAAATTGCATTCAGAAAGAGTGAAAAGAAGCGTCAATCAAGATAAATCAAATATGGAATCTGAGCTTCAAAGCTTAAGAAGAGAATTAGAAGCTTTGAAATCTCGCGGACCTGAAGTAGTAGAAAAAATAGTTGAGAAAATCATTGAGAAACCAGTTCCTTTTGAAGTAATTAAAGAACGAGTAGTGGTTGATGAGAGAGCTATCAGGGAATTAAGAGAAAAATGGGTATTATGCAATGAGGAATTGAAAAGATTTATGATGATGAATGAAGAATTGATGAAGAAGATTTATGTCTTAGAAAATCAACCACCTATGATTTTGGAAAAAAGAGTTGAGGTTCCGATAGAGATTTTGAAGGAAACGATAATTATGGGAGATGATAAGGTTTTTAGAGAATTGGAACAAGAAGTCACTTTCCAAAAAGCAGAAAACAGAAAAATGAAGGTGGTCATTGATGAATGGAAGTCGAAGGTGGCTGATTTAGAGCTGCATATATCTAGGGAAAAATTCGTTGAAAAAAAGGTGGAAATTCCTGTTATAAAGGAGAAAATCATGATTGATGAATCAAAAACTAACATTTTGGAAAAGCGGCTATTTGATTTAACTCAAGAAAACATCTCTTTGAAGGAAACACTCGAAGAAATGAATTATAAAATTGTGAGATATGAAGAAGAAAAAGTGGGATATGAGCTTCTGAAGAAAAATTCGATCAATTATGAAAATGAGATCATACTATTAAAAAAAGAAATTGAAAGGTTGGTGACCCTAGTCGCTCCTCCTGCTTCCCAATCCACACAAATGATTAATTTAGTCTCCAAAATTGTTGACCAACAAACTGATTTGGATCAAAAAAGTGGAGGTGATTTGCCCAACAATCAGGAGAGGATTGAAGGATCCAAGAAAAGCGTTAATAGAGGAGGGACCTTTCAAAATTATAATAATATGAATGATAGACCAGCGTTCATAGATGAGCCGAATAGAAATGTGAACAAAGGGGCAAAATTTGAGAATATTTACTATTATGAGAATGCAGCATCCAAAGATTTTCTGGGAAGCGGCATGAATAGTGATAGTCTGAGGGGATATGAAACCAAATTTCAAAGACCAGGGGAAGAAAATGAAGGTTACGCAGGGAATGAAGGTTTTTTTCCAAAAACCGAGGAAAGAATTGAAAACCAAAAGAATTATCCTGAAGATCACAAGAAGGCTGTACACTTTCAATAAATAAAATTGAAAGAAAAAAGAGAGAATTTAAGATAAAAAAATATAAAAAATTTCAAGGATATAATTTCTTTTTTTAAAATTGTTTCAAAACCTTTAAAAAAATACAATTCCGATTTTCTTTTGTAAAAAAGTAAATTTCATTTTGAAAAATTGGTTCAAATTTTATTATCTTTTAATTTAAACGTCTATTTTTATATTTTCCTATATTTAATTCTTTTTTAAATTTTGTGTTGCTTTTTTTATTTTGGAATTGAAACAAAAAAATGGTTTTTTTCCTGTGAGGAAAGAATTGAAAACCAAAGGAATTATGTATCCTTTAGATTAAAACATTGAAACAAGAAAGAGGAGTATTTAATATAAAAAAAATGTGAAAATTTCAAGGATATAATTCAGTTTTTAAATTATTTTCAAAACCTTTATTTATCCATTTTGATTCGGCAAGTTCTCTAAAACACAAAATTAATTCAGATAAAAGAACAAAAATTACTTTAAAGTTATTCTGGTATTCGGATCTTTTATGAGCATATTTTGTATCAATTCTTTTAAATCATCGGAAATGGTTCTTGATTTAGGAAATACCAGTCTAAAAATCAATAAAAAATTAAAATATCAATTTTTAATTTTTGTTTTAACTCTTTGGTTCTTATATTTTCTATTAATTGAACCAACGAAAAGTCAAAAAATGGGAGCTTCAAATATGTCATGCAATATAAAGTAATGCCCAAAGACCATACATCTGCTAATCTTCCATCATACCCATCAACGGCTCCTTCACATTTCAAGCATTCGGGTGACATGAAATGAAAAGTTCCTTCAGATCCTTTGATTTTGCATGTTATAGGGTCAGTTTGGATGGCACTTCCGAAATCTGCTAGTTTCCCTTTGAAATCCTCAGTCAACATAATGTTCAAAGGCTTGATATCTCTATGCACAATCCCCAAAGAATGAACTTTTATTAAAATAGGTTTATATGGTAAATTTAGAGAAAAAATGAAATTTTACTATAATGCAAAGCTTTTATAATATCACGGATGACGAGACGAATGAAATTTTCATCCAAATATTTATTTTCATTGAAAGAATGCTTGAAAATATGCTTGTCTTCATCCCAAATCATTATTTCTCCTTTTTCTGCATATTCGAGAACTGTTGAAAAATGAAAAAATGGTAAAAACTCAAAAAATACAAAAAAAACTCACTCAAAAACAAATTGTCACATTTTTCATCCTCCAAAATTTCATGGAGCTTGATGATGTTTGGATGGTTCAGTTTTTTCAAAATGTTTATTTCTTTTCGAACATCATCCAAACCCGTTTTATAGCTCGACGCTTTTAACATTCATTGATTAAATTTTTCATGAGAGAAAAAAAAAACTTCCGTCGGGCATTTTAATCAATTTCATTCGCTTTTTGAGAATTGTTTTGTTGAAACATTTCATCGCGTAAATTTTCAGATTTTCGACATTTTCCACTAATTTTACTTTTCCTGTGGAACCTTCGCCAAGTTTTTTCACAATTAAATATTGATTGACCATTTTTCCCTTCTAAAAACAAATGAAAATGTCTTATAATTAAAACCACAAAATAAATTGATTCCACTTCTGTTTTGGCTTTTTTAATTGAAAATGTTTCAAGAGTGGGAATAATTGCAGGTTCCATCCAAAATCTTTTCTTTTGAAATATTAATGATTTTAAATTATAACAATTATATTTTTTTAAAAGAGATTTTTTAGCATTATTAAAGCTTTCTCATGTCTGATCTTCTGAACATTTTCTGTTGTTCTCGACTAAAAGAATTCCAATCCATACGTTTACCTTCTCAGAACAAACCAGAAATCCTCATTCCTCCCCCTATGAGTTCTTCTGATCTTTCAAGTTCTGACAACATGACTACAAATACATACAATGGAGCAACATCCATTAAAATACTCTTAGAAAAAGCTTATAGTAAAAAGGTTTCCACAAGTATTATTGAAGAACCCATCAAATTGAATGTATTAGAATCAAGAAACTCAGAAGAAGAAGAATCTATAAAACCTCCAAAGAAACATTATTTGCGAAATTGGAGTGAAGTTGAAGATTCTACTTTGATTAATTTGTATAAAAAATATGGGGGGAAATGGGATTTGATAGCTACAAAAATGGGGAAAACTGCGAATCAATGTTCACATCATTGGAGGAAAATAAAGCCGAAAGAAATGAAGGTGAGAAGATTGTGGTCCAAAGAAGAAGATGAAAAGTTGATAAAGCTGGTGAAAATTCATGGGAGAGATTGGAATTTAATAGCTCATGAAATGCCTGAACGTAACAGAAAACAAATCAGAGATCGATATAATAACACTTTGGATCCAAATATCAAGAAAGAAGATTGGACTGCCCCAGAAGACTTAAAATTACTAACTCTTTATAAAAAATTTGGCCCAAAATGGGCCTTAATTTCTGCTTCATTTGAAGGGAAACGAAGCGAAATAATGGTAAAAAATAGATATAATAACCATCTGAAGAAAAAAGCTTGTGAAAGTGTTGTGGAATCTGAAAATCATGATGTTTCTGAACAAGAAATGGCTGAGATCAAAGAAAGACTTTCGAATTCAAATTTAAATGACAAAAAACCTGTTGCCAATCAAGACAATTTGGTAAAATATTTAGAAGGATTAAACAATATTTTAAATCCGAATTTGCTTTGTTATTATGGCACTCAATGGGATAAAATCCAAAATAAAATGCAAAAACCGGATTTGGCTCCTAAAACAAAAAAAGAAAGAGATCATATTTCTTTCTATCCTCATGATATCAAAGCCTCAAGCGGATCAGATACTTTCAATAAAAGTCCTCATCTTTATGAATCAGAAAAAAGCATGTTGAATTCTTTAAAAAATATCAATATACAAGACGAAAAAATGAGCGAAAATGATAAAAAAAATATGTCGCTGGAATATGGCAGCATCGAGGAAGTAGATGAGGAAATGAAAAAACATTCGGTTCTTGAGGGAAAAATTTAAATTGCTTCGTTTCAAATTAATTCGGCTAAATATTGAATTTTCAAAGCCTTTTTTATAATTTTTAAAACAATTGATTTGAGTTTAGAAAATCATTAAATAATATTATATTTTCATTAAAAATTCATTTAAATCATTTTTTTTTACTGAAAAAAAAATAAATGCTTTCTTAATTAAGTGGGATCTAATGTAAGCTGGTTAAAACCAGACCGTGGTGTTGAAATCTCCGGTTTTGGGGCACATAACTGATGTCGTGATGGTGTTGTATCTTTTATTTGGCTCCAAATTCATAACACTATTATACAAACTATCAAGACTCATACTGTTTCTGCCAATGCTTCTCATCCTTTGTTCGGCAGGCACTCTTCTAAAGTCGCTTGTTGGATCAGGGACATCTCGATCATAATTGGTTTGAACCAAAAACCATTGATCCTGGCTATCGAAATCTATTTGGGAGACATTATAAACGCCTCTTCTATCTCTGGTGATCACGACTCCTTCGTTTTTATTAACACCAGAAACTGTCAAATAACAAGGAGCACCGAATTCTTCAGAACTCAACATTTTCACTGCAGTTTCGAAATTTTCAGCAGTCTCCAAAACTCTTCTAATATAATATGGAACGGAAAAGGTTCTGCGGAACATAATCTCATAAATAGTGCTCAACGGACCTCCTTTGTCTCTCTCATTGATAGAAATCCCAAAACCTCCTTTTCTAAGCCCAGTGACAATACCCAAAAAACCCGCATCACCATCTCCTTCATACAGCATGGAGCCATTCTTATAAAATTGGTAATGTACGGTCAAGTTAGCAAGATAGGGTTGGAAAGGATAATCCAAATTTCGGCCATGAATGACGTTGCCATTTTGATCAACTGTGACGATGGAAGTACAAGATGCCAGGATTTCATAAATGAAATTTACCAAAAATACCTCACCAAAAGATAACTCGGAATATTTGGCAATACCTTGCAATTCCTCGTAACATTCATGATGTTGATAAACGAGTTCCTCATAAAATCCGATCACCGAAAAGAGAAATTGAGGGACATTAGTCTCATTTAAAAGGATTTGGAGGAGAGCCTGAATTTGGGGTTTTTTGGCTAGAACCACCTCTTTGAAACGTTCGCTGGGAGGAAGATCCAAATTAATTTTAAAGACTGGAGGAGGATGTGGATTATTCTGGGATTGAATCACAGAGAAACTAAGTGCCAACAAACAAAAGGAAAGCAGAAGAGATTGACTCATTTTGTTTTTCGAATTTTGGAATTTCTTTTTTTAATATAACAAATCCTTCGAATATCAGAATTTAAACATGAGGTCTAATATCTTAATTTGAAAAAAATCAAAAAATTTTTAAAATTGATAAAACATCCGATTTTTTTTTTTTTTAAG
>Ga0302186_10002242_pt1 | contig 15065 bp, 9 predicted proteins | sample II_Bog_E1_2_FD_198782 | JGI IMG/M metagenome (GOLD analysis project Ga0302186, IMG submission 198782) | Peat permafrost microbial communities from Stordalen Mire near Abisko, Sweden - II_Bog_E1_1 | ecosystem: Environmental > Terrestrial > Soil > Wetlands > Peat | place: Sweden: Abisko, Stordalen... | reverse complement strand
TTGAGGTAGCATAATTGTGAATACAGATGATAGCCACTTTGACAAACGGTGCACGTTGACTGGTCAGTTGTGCCATAAACAAGACAGTTGGCTGCTACAGGGAGGCAGGTTCTAGTGACCTGCACATAACCTTGATTACAGGTTTGGCAATATCCATAATAGTCGTATGTTGAGCAATTGGCAGTGCTAAACACACAAATATTATTGCTGAGGGTGGCAAGATTTGAACATGTGATGCATGTTTTGGTCGCGATGTTCATTGCTAAGCAATTAGGTGGTAAGCTTATGCATTGACTTGTAGCTGAATTCAGTTGATATCCAGTAAAGCAGGCTGTACAAATGTTGTTTGAGTTTTTGGTAAGGCAGGTTACTGTTTTTTGGCATGTTAGGGAGATTGCATTTATAGAATACCCTTCCTGACAGAGTACACAGACTGCAGTAGTAAAGTTGTATACTATGCAGAAAGGGTCAGTGTAGTAACAGTTACCGTTATAGAGTTGGAAATTTGAATTGGGACACTGGGTGCAAGCTGTCGAGCACAGTTGGAAATCAGTTACGCAAATGAAGTCTGAGTTTAGCAAATAGTTCAGGTTGCAACCAGTACATCTGGAGCCATCTGCGGACAAAGCATTGCAGTTCGGATCACTGGCTTTAATCGCAGTGGAGCAGAAGCCGTTGAAGTCATAATAGAGATCAGCACACAGGTCGCAATAGATCTTGTCAGCAGATTGTAAGCAGTTGGCTAGCATTATATTGTAGCAGGTTCCATTCAAATAAAAACCTGAACATAAGCAAGAATTTCCAGCGCAGAGTGTAGAACTACTCACTGAAAAACATACTCCGTTGATTGCAGTGTATCCTAAATCAAAAAGGAATTACCTGGAGAGCAGCTTAAGCAGGAGTTTCCAGCGGTTGAGAGCGTTATGCAGTTATAGATGGTATATACTTGACAATAACTGACTCCATTAACCGTCCTGGGAAGAGAACCTGCAGAACAGTTTGCTACTTGCGTACTGAAGCAATTGGAGTAGCTCACAAGAACGTAACCTGGGGCGCAATGATCGCAGTAATTAACATTCGTAGCGCTGATGCAATTGGCGACCATCTTAAGGCAAGCACCATTGCCATTTAGATAGCCGCTAGCACAGGAGGAACACTGAGTGGTGCTAGAGGTAGCATTATAAATGTTACAGTTACTGATGAGGGGGTACAATTTGCAGTTGCCCTGGGTGTCTAATTGTAATGAACTGATGCAGACGAGGCAGTGCACGCCATCAGTTGCGTAGACCAGGCAGGTGCCAGTAGTGGTAGGGATGATTTGGGAATTAACGAAGACGAGGAGGGCTAAAACGGTAATGAATTTCATTTTAAATATTATGGAAAATCGTGAAGAGCCTTTGATTTATTATCGGCGGATTAAATGTCCTCGCAAATAAAATATTATGCTCCCTCCATGTTTATTCGGAGTGACTCTTCTGCCAGTTAAATGAATAAAAACTTAATTGTTAAGCAAATGCTGAGATAGTAGAATAAATTGAATAACTGTTTTACTGACCATTGGATAAAGGATATTTGATATAAAATAAGAGTAGTTTTGAGGATGGAGATATAAAAATTGGTAATATTCCTAAATGTTTAATAATGTTCTATTGCTGTATAGGCAGTAAAAAGCCTTATCTATCTAATTTTAATAGCAAACGAATCACAACTCAATTTGGATTGACTTTTATTTGATTTGATTGGTGCTATCAAGATATATTTGTAATAATGCAATTAATTTTGATATTTATATTCTTTATTTGTATCGAGTATAACTTTAATATTAGTAATACTATCCATGTAAGCAGTTAGCATTCCAAACCTAAATGTAAATTCTATTTAAAATAGATCAGCCTCAATGTCAAGTCCACTAATAGCATCCCGCTGGCGTCATGCACCTTTTTAGAAGATGAAGATTACTGTTATGGATTCGACTAAAACGGCCATTAAATTGCCAAGGTCAAAAAAGAGTTTCTTATTCATAGAGTCAACAAATCCTTTGACAGACATGCTACTGTTCAAAAAAGATAGGATAAAGATAAAATTGTGAAAGCACCCGCCCTCAAGGAAATTCCTAATGAAAGGATTATGGACATAAGCAAGACTGTTAAGTTAAGAAATGGGAGTAATAAAGCAATAGACAGTATCCACGACCTTTAGGTGGACGCTGTGGTTGATTAGGATAAATTTTCTAACATCGCAACAGCATAGGATCTAAAGGAATGGCTGTGGGCTCTGCAGGCTAATTCAGCCTTATAGCTACGCTCCATGAATACTCAATAATCAAACAAAAGCTCCTTGTTTCTATCAGAATCTGAATCTTCAGAAAGTAGCATTCATCCTGATGAATTCTACTCGAGAAAAGAAAGCTTCAACTTTATCAATGAGTCTAGGCCAAAATCATAAGATTGTTCAAGGGATTTTCTCTAAAATTGCAGTCATCCTTATATCATTGAACGTTCAGAATCGATGGATGACGACATAAATAAATAGATTATCAACTTACGATAGGAGAACATTCTTCTGACAACTGAACTGACTTAAATCAAGCAACTCTTTGACTAATTTGAAAGGAAATGCCTGGCATAACCGTAATTCTCAAGCTAAGATGTTCGTACGTTAGTTGACTAGAATAATCGGTTGTCTGCTATGCTACAAGCGCTTGAGTCGCAGATTAACAATAAAGCTAAAAATGAGGAATAACAACAAACCATTCCCATCACCCTCATGACTATTGATGAAGAAGAAAGAGAAAATTGTGAGGATACAAATTCTTGCCATTAATAATAGGAAACTGCTCGCATAAGCTGTCACCAAGCGACTTGTGACAGCCTCAACAGAAAATTAAAATATCAAACTGAGGAAAATTCACGATTAGCTATGGTATTTTAGGCTGCCAAAGAATAAATTCATCGACTAAGGACAGAAAATGAGTTGCTTGAGCAAACATGCGATGACCTTTAATTTGAAAAGGAACGGTTGGCTCATCAGCTACAAAAACAAGATTGGGGCTCTGAATAACTGTAGATGGTTCCTCGAAATGCTGTATAAATATAGTTACAAGCTAAATAATCCAAAATTTTGGAATTGACAGACGAAAAGTCGGGCTTATTGAAAAATATTTCAATGCTGACTGAGGATAACAATAATCTTAAAAAATATTACCATGAGCAGGTTGAAATAAACCCAGAATGGAGTTATTAATCTGAGATAATGATGATAGATAGTCTTCCCAAACTGAATATGAACATCTGTGACAACCTATAAGAAAGAATTGATGAAGCAGATATTAAGTCACAGATTTTATAGATGGATATGGATCAAAGATAGTGCTTATAAAGCTCTACCAGCCATGAAAGTACAGACAGCCGGATCAATCTTATATAAAGCGAGAGATGCAAAGAAATCATGATTCAAATCAAACGACTTCTAAATGGATTTTCTCATGTTTTGAAAAGCAAACTCATGGCTTTAGTGCATGAAATTTGTCAAGATGTGGATACTCTTGAAAGGGAGAGCTTTGAAATGAGAGATATTATCGATACTTTGGAAAATCAATTAAATAGCCAATAAAATAGAAGTAGCTTTGATAAACGCAGTGAAATCATGGAAAATAGTTGCGAAGAAATGTCAGTCATGCAATTGCAATAATGCCTTCAATAATATTAGCAATTATTGTGCAATGCGGATTAATAAATGGCTCGATTACAGCAGGAGGTCTTTTCATTAAGATTAGAGTTATCTCAGGGACGAGTGGACAGCGAAACAGAGCAGCTGATCTAGCAATTAACTTTACAATTACAAAGTTAAAAATATGCTAGAAAAAGTGTAATGGAAGGCAACGATAATCTAAAAAATGAGTTATTGCGAATGGAAAGAGAGCTTTGCGAAAAGAAAAATGAAATAAAGCTGCTAGAACTGGCTTTCGTGGGAACTGGATGTCCCTTTATCTACAGTCAGGTTCAGCTCAGATGATAATTTATGTATCTTCTAAAATCAGTTCTTGGAATATTTAATCATTAAAAAATGCCTGCTATTTTTTCCCTATTAATCTAAGTAACGACTAAAATGCAAACTGAATGCTTTGGGATTAATAGTAATAACAATAATATTTGCTGGGAGTTTTTATTAATAAAATAACACGATAATCATTATCATCATTTTTTGATTGTTATTATTTTAGGAGTTTGCAATTTGAAATCGAAAAACTGTTTTGTTAATCTTGACATCTCTGAGGGCGTGCTTCCTTTTTTCGTGGCCGACTCAACTGCAGAAACGTTGTTAGTAGTATTTTTAGCATTAGAGTTTAACGATTTGTATCGCATCAGCCCCTTAGAGTTATTATTTGCCTTCATCACACTCCCTCCTAGAAGTACTTGCCCTGATCCCATTGTCGCATTCATCTTTTAAGAAGCCTTCACACTTAATTTTTCACCATCTGTTTTATTTAAGCTTTTTATCTTGTCCTCTTGCTTAAATATTCCCTTTTTTTACTCTTTTAGAAAATCTAGAACTGCTTATTTTTAGTGAGTCTCTTCTGCGTTGACCACTTTCTGCTACTCCTTTGGCATTTTCTTCAGCAATGTCTCGTAGTGTTTTAATTCCTTTTGAAAACCTTCATTAGGGCAAATAATCGGACGCTTACTCCGAACGAAGTCCATAGCTTGAGTAAATGTCATCCCTTCAGCCCGCATTAAATAAACAATGACTAAGGTCGTAGACTGAATATAATGATGTAAACCCTTGAAATGCCGGCGGCACAGTGTACAAGGACGTTGCCCCTCTTCAACCCCTCGTTGATAAATTTAAAAGCATCATCGAAATGTGGAGTCATCCGGTATGTAGGTATATCATCTGCATTAATTCTTTTGTGTAGAATCTGCATTTCTTTAGAGTAGACATTATTAAGACCTCTGGCCGCAGTTAGGACTATATAAAATTTGGAATACCTGCTTTGATATTTTTTTGTTTGAGAAGAGTATTATTAGAGGCAGCATAGTAGTCACCCAACCAGAGTTCACCTCCATCTGTTGTCGTGTGGACGAGATTCATGGATTTCGATTTGTAATAATAGCCACCATGACCATTGCCTATGCACATCTAAGGAATAAAATGTAATCTAAAAATGCGAACGTAAACAATAAAAACTGAGAATAAATCAAAGATAGAATATTATATTAAATAATGATCTTGTAAAGCTTCAGTTGAAAATGCTAATCCTAAAATATAGCACTTCTTATTGATTGAGCCTCATTTCACATTGCTAATCAATAAAAAATAATATTTCATAGATCTATCATCATTACAAATGAATGTTGAGGAGATTAAAATTATCCCACATTTTAAATTGCCGATATAATTTTATATGAGTTCTATTTTTATTATCTGATTGGCTTGCAAGGCCATTGTTTCAATTTTAATAATAAAAAAAACAATATCTTATACGTTATGGAAAAGCACCTTTCTGACCAATCGCTTCACCATTAACACTCAGAAGAGTAATCCCTGCTTGAATAAGTTCAGAGACAATTTTAAGAACTTTTCTTGCAGCATCCAAATCTTGATCCTGATCAAGCCTTTTACCTCGAAGCCTCTAAAATGCACCAGCAATACGTTCAACACACAGAAGATGTAACTTTCAAGTAACTTAGGTGCGAATAATGAAAGCAGAAATAGCCGCTTTGAAACTGAGCTAAGGCACATCTAAGAAATCGATGATATCTAGCAACAACAACAGCCAATAGAACGATTCCTAGAAAAGAAAACGAATGCGTCGGACTGCTGTATAGATAGCTCGGCACTATGTTTGCTCTATCGGTCATTGCAGCAAATCATATGGTTCAGAGGGATCATTGAACCAACATATGAAAATAAAACATCAATAGCATTATAGTGAATATATGCTGAGACTAAATATGGGGCAGGGATCTCATCCGATGAATGAGTGATGTCTTTAACACTTTATTGCTAGTTTTTGCAAAAGTAGATGAAGTGCAATTAATGATAGCAAATTTACTGGTTATTAATTATGAGTTAGGAAGTCTATCCTATTGAAAGATAATTTTTATTTAAATATGATAAATCATTATCATTGGCAAAATTTATGATTTTTGTATTTCAATTATTTTTCAGCTATAAAGCTTCGGCTAAGAAATCATATACATTTTATTTCATATCAAGAGTAGGTTTTATTAATAACATTTTACATCAGATGCATGTGCGCTTAATTTTGAGGCTTTTTTCATCAATATTATACTAATTTTGTTTAAGACAGCTATTATCAGAAATAAATTAATAATGTCATTAAATTATTAGTAACTTAATTATAGTAAAAAACCCTTCTTAGTTTTGGTCATATTGCTTTTTGTTTCAGCACATTAATGCAATATTTTATCAGAAGATACATCAATATAAAATGTACATAAGATTCCTCATGATTTGTGGCTCATCAGGATAATTGGTTTTATATTTTGATTGATTAAGAATAAAAGTTTACTAAATTGTATTCCCTGCTATTATATTTCAGGCTAAGATAATATAATTAAATTGTATTGACAAACTATACCAAAATCATAAGGAAAAGAAAAAAAACTACATTAACCTCAAAATATATAGAATAGAATTCATAGCTGATGAGAAAAATTGAATTAGTTGTCTTATTCTATATCATTAAATAGCTATCATTAACATGTTATCTTTCAGTGATGAAAAGAAGATTTAGGAGTTTTCTAACGAACAGCAATAGTGCCTTAAATGCAAGGAAGTTTATTTTTAGCGAACGCACTACTCATAAATCTTTATCGCCTCGTTTAAGATTTTTCATTCTCTGAACCTCGAATACTCTTGGGCAAAGAAAATTTTGGAGGGTTTTGCTTTTGAGGGTTGACAATGAATCCGCTTCTAATCAAATTAATATCCTTAGATTTTATAAACTGCTTTGATTTTTACACAACTTAGCTTTCCACTAACTATTTCCTGACTGTGCTAAAACTCTAAATGGAAAAAGGAAAATCCGTTTGCACCCCGATTTCAATTTGATTTAACTCAGGTTTTTGTTCAAAGTCGCCCTTCAAAATTTCCCCTTGCTACGTACTTGGTTTCTATGAATCTAAATTGATGCTATCTATTTGATCAATGTCCACATCATCTAGATCTAGCAATGCCTCTTGTTTGTATGAAACACTCGAAATACTATTCTTGACTGAAATTGATTTATAATGGTCTTCTTGATGATTTTTGTCAAAACTGTTTAAATTATCTATTGATTGAATTTATTATTCGTTTATGACTGCATTTAAACTTGGTCTTTGGTCTGAAGTATCAGTTTTCATTCTCTTTGTGATAAGATCATTTATATTCTGCCTATCTAATGATAATTTAAATTTTTATTTGTTTTCCTCCCCTGATAAATTCGCAACTATTTTATTGATAATTTGTTATTTTTTAAACGTTCGCTTCATCACCCTCCTTTTTAATTTCTGCATCACAACATCACCATTTTCAACTTCAATCTCAAAATCTTTAATTGATCTTTTCAACTGCACAATCTACTCTCGGTATTTGTTATTTTCCTGGAATAGTTTACAAGCCTCGTTTCTAAAATAGTCCAATTCATTTTGTAAATTATAGATTTCTTCCTCAGCACTCAACTAAGTGATACGCTGGTTTAATTATGTTGCAATCTTTGCTGTTGATTATCTCATTTCCTAGATCTACCCTTTAATGAGAGCAAATACTTAGTTTTAATGGTTTTAAAGACGGCGAAGAATAAATTCATCAACACTGTCAATTATACAGTTCATTTTCTGGAAATGATTTTTTATCAGTACCTATGATTAGCGAAGAGTCAACTTTTTAGGAATATCTTCAAAAAAACTAAGGAATGATTAGCTGACGGAAGATTTGCGAAAAAGGGTACTTAGGCCTGAAATAGTATGCCTACGTAAAGCAGGATTGTTGCCCTCGATGATGGTCAGATGGCGTTGGCGTGTTTACATATTTTATTATTTATGGGTTTAATATGACAATATTTTTAATTTTAGCAATCAAACAATTTCCTTTTGATAAACAAAGATTAACTTGATAATTTTCTTCTTCATTATAAAAGAATGTCCTTCTGAATAGTTTCAAAAAGAATCTTATCAAAGCTCAATAACTTTAAAATAAACTCTATTTTATAAAAATTATATTAAATCAATAAAATCAGATTTTTAAAATCAACCTGATAATATTAAGTATGCTATGGATTTATGGATAACCTTGATTCATATTAATTAATAAGTATCATGTAAAAGACAGATACTATTTATCTCGACTAAAAATGGATGAATCCAGTCAACCTGAGTCCCTAATTTATCTCATGCTCTTTATGTTCAAAGATTCCAATTGCTCAGTAAAATCAAATTGAGTGCTCATCTTGCAATAGACTGTTCTGCATATAAGATTATAAAAGTCAGGTCTATCAATATGATTGCTGTCCAATTTGCGCAAATTCTCCTTGGGTAGCTAATCAATAAAGGCACATAGCTTATAAGAGTGCTTTTTAAAATGCCACATTTGTATGTCAAGATTGTCCACGATGCTAATAATCAGATTAAAAGTAATAACAAAAGATCTATAACTACAAAAAATTTGCAAATCACCTCCAAGTGCACTAAGGAGAAATTAATTCACAAACGAGAAGCAATAAAAAATAAAAATAACTATTTAAATACGAATTGATTGATAGTACAGGAGCCAATTATGCATTGGGGAATAGTGAGCAAGTTGCAATTAATTATTGCCAACATGTTAATGGCAATTTTTGTTATTTTATTGGATCAGATGACAAACCTTTAGTTATAGATTTGAAGAATTAAGAGGGTTATTTTGATTAAAAAGCATAAAAAATGAAATTACTGAAACATAAGAATGACATAATCAAAAATTCGACATAATACACTCTTTGGATTTGCTAAAAGGATAAAAAAAGGATATATTTCGATCATTATTGGCAGGAGAAATTACTCCAAGCCTGGATAGATTACTAATCAAATAATAGATTGAATGAAATGCACGTCGAAAAATAAAATATTTTTTTAAGAATTAATTTCAAAACATTGCAAATCATTGTTCCATCAACTGAAGAAATATTCAAACTTTAAACTCAAAAGATTAGATTTAAATGATTATCATAAAAATTAGCATTCCATTTTATAAAATAACATATAGCCAATCATTTCTGCCCAGAGCATTTTATATTAATAATTAAGTCGATAAATCATTCTTATTATTTTATTCTAAACATATTGTCCCTTATTTTCACTTGAGAATAGGAAAAAAGTAAAGAAAACCATATCATTTCATTGATTCTGAAGGAGCAACCAATCTGCCAGTTTACGAAAGGCTTATGGAGTCATCGGAGATTTACCGTCATCTGTTGATTCAATTCCCTTGTAAGGTGTCTTCTTCTGCTTGGAAGTGCTTAACCTTCTACTATGACATTTACTTTTTTAACGTTTGGTGTCACAAGCCAACACTAATCTATTGTGAATCACAGGGTAGTATATGATTTCTTCCAACTGAGTGGGTGTAACATTAGTTGATCTTCGTTAGACCCATTTGACTGTTTGGGCTCGTGGAATAATAAGAGATTTTGATATTTGTTCATGGTGTCTGGATCGAGGACTTGAATAATTAAAAAATATTTTAGGAGCAGAGTGCCTAACCACAAGATTGGACGGATGTTGGAAACGAATCTATTATTGATACTATTTTATTGTTTAATTATTGGATTTCGTAGTGCTCATTTCCATGAAGTTAGATTGCATTTAAGATGGGCACTGTTGCTTTTTGAAAGGGCATTTTGAGCATAGGTAGCTTTTCAATTGTTTTTTTGATGGCTGTGATGGAGATAAAAATTATTTTGTTGTTGGACTTGGATGTTTCATCTGGAAATTAATTATTTAAGATTCAAATAAAATTTATTACATATTTGAAGGACATATTTATCTATCAATCAAATAACCGAAGGAAGTAGGTGTAACGGGTACTTATTTTAAAGGATATAGAATGATGAAAATCAAGGATTATAGTAAAAAGAAAAAAATATTTAAACTTAATTTAATGCAAGGATATAAACTTTGATCATAATTTTAATATAATGGGGTCTGGTAATGCCAAATAGTCGTAAGTCATTGATAGCATGCAAGCAATCAAGAATTGCTTTCACGCTTAACTGTTTAAGAAATAGAAGAGGTTCGAAATACGTAAGAAATTAATATAAGAAAAGACTATTTTAAGATAACCCAAACAAATATTTCCGAAATGAAAAAAAAGATGAGAGCAAGAGAGGTTAAGGGAATGGTCTTTCGTATTAATATCAATCATATAGACTGTTGTAGCATTGGCCCAATAGAAATAAAAGAGTTGGTGCAAGGATAATGGTAAAGCTTAAAATAATTAAAAATCAGCATTATTTATCTTTATATAGGCTATAACTCAGAGACATTTGGGAATGAGGGATGTAAATAACTTGCAAACATGTCTTCCAAAACTTTAAAAACTATTACACTTTGGCTAAACAATATAGGGCCGGAAGGATGCCTTTACCTCTCGCGAGCAAAATGGACTAATTTATCAAAAATTGATTTATGTAAAAATATTTAAAGGCAGAGGACAACCTAATAGGAGATGAAGGATGTGACCATATCGCAAAGGCAGACTGGAGTATTACTTAACTTTATCTAAGTAATCCATATTTGATTTAGTCAATAACAATATTAGGCCTATGGAGCCAAGTACTTGGCAATGGCACGTTGGCCAAATCTTTGCTAATTAATTTTAGGTAATAGACAACTCACTTATATGGAAATTCGATTGGAAATGATGGATGCAAATGGCTAAGCCAAACTTAATGGCATTCTTTATCAGTATTATAGCTAAGCAATTTATTGATAATTTAGGGACAAATATTATATCAAAAGAAGGGTGTAAATGGCTAAGTAAAGCTAATTGGAGGCATTTAACTTCCGCTTCGATGGGCAAAAATTAAATAATTTAGACTTTAATTAAATAAATTGGGAAGGCTGCAAATATTTGAGCAGTTGTCACTGGCAGTAAATCAAGAAAATGTTCATTAGTACCTAAGTCTTGATTTAGGAGGAAATAGTATGATGGATGAAGGATAGCTATTTCTGCTTAAATCTAACTTTAAGAATGTCCTCGATATAAATTTGGGTAAATATATAATTATTTAGAAGGCAACTGTATCAAGAATAAAAAACAGCTTCGATAATTATTTAATAGAAGATGGTCAAAAGCATTCATCAGTCTTTGATATATATATCATTCTCCAAGAAATAAATAACTAATTCATTTGAATTTATAAATAGCCGTTGATCAGTCAACTATATATGATAAGATGAAATATTTATTCTAAAAACAAACAATGATGAATAGATCAATATTTACGAGGAAGAAATCAGATTTTACATTTTATATCATTATTTAATTTGTTTTATTTATCAAAATTTAGTTTTGCTCTCGTATTATTGCATCTATTTTTCAATTTCAGCCACTAATTCTCGATCTCTTTCGTCACGACCTCTCAGTTCAGCTCTAACTCTAGTGAGGATTTTAGAGTTCCATTGAAACCAAAACATCTTTAGGGGAATGAAAAAAAAAAGATCAAAGTAATTTAAGCCAAACTGAATAGGCTCATTGGTCTAAAGCAACTACTGCCGTATTCTTTCGTATTGCTTAAACTTTTAAAAATTACCCTCAAACATAACTCTTACTTTCACCTTTTCCCAGTCGTGGCGAAGCGGAATGTTAGCTCCAGCTTCCCAAGCCAGCTGTCCAGGCCCTGCTTGTCTGACAAACTCATGATATTCTTAATCCTTAGCTTTCATGGATCGAAAATAGCATTCAGAGCTGATGTACTCCTTTCCTCTAACTATGAAGGGAGCGATGTAGATGTTATCAGTCCAATAATGTATGGTTTTCCCTATCCTGGCTGGTCCTCCCATCAATTTTTCAGATTAATTATAAATATTAACTCTGAGAAAAATTATTAATGATAATTTATGAAGTTGAAACATGAATAATTCTATTATCAGTTTTTTATCTGCATCGCAGCAATCTCTATATGCAATATCCCTTTTATTGTTAACATAAATTTACAATTTTTGAACAAAGGAAGATAGAGCAAAGTCTATATATCTAATATTTTATGGAGTAAAATTTAAGATGTATTGAAAAGAAAAGAAGAAATTAGAAAATAAAATATAAATATAAAAAACAATGAAAATGATTATGATCAAATCTAAAATGTTGATTTAATTGATTCTCATCATTCAAATGCTTAAATTCACCTAACACACAAAAATTAACTTCAAAGGCAGCCTTTTGAAGAGAGAATATGACTATGATTGAGTCAGCGAACAAATATTATAGCTTGGATAGTAAATATTTAAAAATATAAAGCCACCAGAATTAATAATATCCATATCTTATAAGAGGCAAATTATATTTCAGCTTTTATAATTAAGTTTCACAATAAAAGTAATGCAGGGAACAAAGAAGGGAAAGGGAAAGATCGTTGGTGATAAATTCAAAATTACCTATCTGAAGCACTAAGATCTAGCAAAGTATCCAGCTCCAGAAAGAACAAGAGTCTTCAAGCCGTAAATGCTGATGGAGCATGGCTTGTTTAAATTGCACGAGCCCATTTTATTTGGAGGAGCCGCTTTAACATTTCACTTCTACGATCTATTATATGAGAAAGCCAACAGAATAATTGATGATTTAGATTTTTACGTGTTTGATCCTCAAGCCTATGAGGACTTCAAATCTAAGAGAAAAATTTAGTGTTAGAATAAAAATGATCACAGGCTCCATTTTTTCTAAAAGATGGATACCGACTACTACATCAAAGTGACTATCTGCTTGAATAAATAATGGAAACACAAATACTATGATAGAATAAACGGAATGAGAGTCTTGAGCTTGAATGAATTGAAGAAATTAAAGATCAAGGATTAAAACTATAGTCCAGCCATCTGCAAGGAATATAGACGAGACCAAAGTCCGACCAAGTATTACATCAGGAAAGCCAAATAAGCCAAGGATATTGCTGATATCAACTGTATCTACATTTTACTGATCGTGGAAAACCAAAGTGGAAAATGAATATGATATTACTTCAATCTTAAATCTTATCATCATCCATCAAAATGGCAAATTTACCATAAAACAACAAAATATTTTCCATTTATTCTATTCATGGATTGGATTATGAGGAAAGTACTGAAAGCCGCTTCTTTGCCTATCAACAACATTTAAAACTCAATATCTAAAAAAAAAAATCTTCATATTGAACTAAATTGGATTATGTGTCTAGTTTCAGCAGTTAATATCAAATGAGAAATAGGCATAATCATCCTCTTAGAAAACATAAAGATTAAACCTTTTTGTAAGATTTCGAGTTGCAAATGCTAATCAGCGCGAATTTATTATGAGGATTTTAATCATTTAAAACTATACTTTGAATGCGGTACAATTGCTCTCGAACTCGTTGTGAAACGAGATCAATGGTGAATGAATTTAAAGATGAAAATACCTAATTTTAAGTGATTTACAGTCATGATTCGAATGTTTTAAGGTTTTCAAGCTTTGTATTATAATGATTTGAAATATTTTATGGAGCAATGATTTCATTTATGATCATTTATTCATCCATCCATTCATTTCTTTCTTCATTATTGTGATTATTTTCTTTTCTTCTAAGTCTCATTGTCATTATCATTTATTTTAGATTATTGAACATTGATCAAAAATAAAGCATTCATTCGTTGAACCTTTTGCAGGATTATTCTTAGGGATTTATAAAGATTTGATTTTAGTTTTTAGTAAGTATTTTAAGCAACTTGTCAAATTATTTCCACGAACTAAACAATGATCATTATTAGCTCTCTATTTATTAGGTGGGAGCCATTTCAGGGATGATTTAAGAAAATAGTAGAACAGCAATCACTTCTGCCAGAAGAAAGAAAAATATCTTTCCCTTCATCCTTCTTGAATCTTTAGCATCTTTAAAATATTTCAAGAATCTCTTCTTAATTTCTCTTTTTGTTTATATTCAATCTAGATAGAGCAAAACCATTAATCTTTGGTTTAGTTTCTCATTTTAAAATTATTTGTCTTTGAATTAATATAAATGTAAAGTATTTTCTAATCTCCCTAAGCCAGTGATATAAATTTCTAAAAAGGCTTATTAATTATCTTTTGCTCTTCAATAAACTTGAAATATTTTTGGCGTTACTTATAAAATAACATTTTTGTTAAGATTTGAAAGCATTCTCCATTGTTTTTTAAAAAAAATACCCTTTACCTTACTGAAAGATTAAGATTATTATTTTCTTTCGAGTTAAATTGCAAAATTATTCTTTATTACTCAGTATTATTCAATCTTTTTCCTGGATCTAGTTTTGCTCAACTTTACACTTTTCAAAAATTATTAAAGTCTATCTTAAGACTTTGAAATTTTTCTTAGTTTGGTAAATATCCTTTTATTCTTAGCGACTGCCGCACCACTGATTGAGTTAATTTGCTGACTTTTTCAATAGAAGTTTTCCATTTTCTTGCCGAATAACTTGCACATCAATTTTTATATAAACTTCGGTCATTTTCTCGCGGTACAGCTTTTACTATTTTTTTTTTCTTAGAGCACATTTGTTGGACAAGGTTAACAAAATCATGTAATTTTTGGATGATTTTTTTGTACTGAGCTAAAATAAATAAAATAAGGGTCTCTTTCCATGCCCTTCTTTTTATTTGAGCTAAGTTCATCCTTTTATGAATTACCTCTGATTTATTTTTATTGTTTCTATATCGAGACAGATACGAAAACATCAAAGTAATAATCTTCAGTTGGGTGATGTCGAAAATACCAAATGAACAAAATAACAACAGTAGATACAACTCAGTACATAGAATGATTATGTCTTTATTTCCCAATCAATGATTTATTTAATTCATAAGCTAGG
>Ga0302186_10002241_pt1 | contig 15071 bp, 11 predicted proteins | sample II_Bog_E1_2_FD_198782 | JGI IMG/M metagenome (GOLD analysis project Ga0302186, IMG submission 198782) | Peat permafrost microbial communities from Stordalen Mire near Abisko, Sweden - II_Bog_E1_1 | ecosystem: Environmental > Terrestrial > Soil > Wetlands > Peat | place: Sweden: Abisko... | reverse complement strand
TTTCTTGTTTCGGAAATTTTTTAAAAATTTAAGACTTTTTTTTTTAATTAGACGGATTATAAAACAAAATAAAATAAGTTTGAAATCATTTTTTTTTGTTTTTGTAAAAAAAGAAATTTAATTATTGGAAACTTCTTTAGAAATTTGGATTATATAAAAGATTATATAGATAGATTCTCAAGATTATAAACCCATTAGTCGACAATAAATAAAACTTTTATTAAATAAAAAATATAGAAAAAACTAAATAAAAAAAAGAGATCGAAACTTAAAAGGAATGTTTCCTAATTAGGTTGAGAGGGTTGATTTTTTCCTTTTTCTTGTTTTTCCAGACTCTATTATATTCCGCAGTGGCTTGCACGCATTCTTCCTTATAAATTTTATCAAACATTGAAACATATCTTCCGCTATTTGAACAAAAACCCTATAAAATGATTTATTAAGATTTTTTCAAAATTATTTACAGGATTGTATTTAACGAATTTATTATATCCACCATCTAATAAATAGATGTGCGGATAAGTTAGAAAAGGGTATTTTTCTTCATTGATTTCGCGGTCCTTTTTGCGGAAGAATCGATACCTACAAATTTACAAATATGATGATTTTAAAAAAAATAATTACATTTTGGGTCCTCTTTTTTGTGAGAACTCACAATGGAAGATAATTATGTAATTTTCTCTTTGTAGGTTGATTTGAAGATTTTGGTGCATAGCTCCAGCGAAAAAGATGTTTTCTATATCGCAAGGATTCGTGATATTAAGCGCGTTTTCTATATGACCACCGTCATATTCATAGAAATAACGACAATCTATAATGATCACTTCCTTTTCGTTGAAAATTTCTTTGTTTAAAAGCTGCTTCAGCTAAAATAAATGATAATTTCTAAGATTTAGTGTTTTTTTTTTACTGTATGGCACGAAATCGTTGGGATATCCGGATTGCAGTTATTTTGGTTTGTGTCGAGAAGATAGTTTTCATTTATGCCTTTGGTTTGCGGTTTCAAATTAGGCTTAAAATCCGTGACAATGTACTCATTATCTTCAAAACTCAGGCTTCGCATAGGCGATTTGAACATGGTTCCTGTCATTTTGAGCCCATCTAAAATTATTTCTTCTTCCATTTTCATTGGTTTCTCCAAACAAACGCTAGATAAACCGAAGGTATCATAACTCGCCCTAATAACTCTTTTTTAAAAATGAGAGAAAAACAAGAAAATACCAATTAGATGGAAGGTCAAGATTTTCTTTGTTTTCTGGATGTTCAGGCACATTTTTCAAACAAAATGGGGAAACACTAACTTCATGGGAAATTTCATTGTACTGCAAAGTTTCTTTCAAAATCTTTTCTTCAGGAGTGTTCATATTGGAAAAAGTGAGCTTCTTGTTTAAGCAAGAAAAAAACCCTTTTTCAGGAGTCTTCTCATGGAAGAAATGAGCCGATTTATCCTAATTTGAACTCTGAAAAAGAATTCAAAAAGAGAATATAAAAAACATTCTTTAATCCGTTGAATAAATACATAAGGCCTTAAAGGGATGAGAGAAAATAAAAGATAGAAAATCTTCAAAAAGAACAAGGCTTTTTTTTATTTAAATTTAAATTTAAATTTTGGATAAATAAGAAGGTTTGGAAGAAAGAAATTTTTTGATTATTGAATTAATTCAAACGTTTTAACGTTTTTTATATTTATAAACTGCCCCAAAATTTTTAATTCAAAGTGAATTTTTTTTTTTCTAGAATTTAATTTAATTTAATTTAATTTAATTAATTTCTCTTTTCATGAAACCCATAATTTATAAATTATGTTTTTAATATTATTTATTCCTGCAAATAATATCATATTAACTAAAAGAAAAATATATTAAAATCCGGATCATTTGTTTTTCGGTCGACAGCTCCAAAATGAGGTTGTTTCCTCCTTCTTTGCTGAATTATTAATTTCCTTCTCGTGAATATTATTCGGATTGAATTTCTTCTGTTGCGAAATATTGTTAATTTTATCCTTCATCGTATAATCACCCGTGAGTAGAACTTCTCTTGATTTATCGAATTCGAAATATTTCTCTTGCCATTTTTTCGACTCCATTTCGCTTTTTTCAAGTGCCTTGTTCAGCTTCGAATTCTCGCCCAAAATTGCCATCACATAATCCTCCAGACATTTTATTTGTTCTTTTTCGCTTTTTGGGTAGTTCTCCAGCTTGAATTGATACAATTTTATTCTGTTCTTATAAAAATCAATCATTTTCTCTTTGTACACGTCTTTTTTCAGCAAACTATCACACTTCTGGTTTAGATTTATTATTTTATCCTGGAGATAATCCTTTTCATCATTACAATCTTGCAATTGTTTTTGCAATTCTTCTATATAATTATTCTTATTTTCAAGGGAGTTGTTTCTGATAAGGACGTTCCCATTGACATTTTCTTGATTTACCGTTTGCTTCATTTTCGCAGTCAATTTCATGTTGACATCCAACAAATTTTGTACGTGATCCTTCAATTTTTTCTCATTATTTCTAAATTCATCAAGTGCCTTCTTATAAGTCGAGTTCTGTGCTCGGAGGTCATTGATAATTTGTTCTATTCCTTCATTTTTCCTCTGAGAAGTGTCATTATTCGTCTCGTTTTCAAAAGATTTACCTTGATTTTCTGGTGGACTTTTCATTGACTCCATGAAATTCATAACTCTACCATCTTTCAAAGGGGTCAAATCGATACTTTTTTCAATTGGATCGATGGTTGGCAGGTTACTTGATGGATATTTGGCTTCAAATGTGCCAGAATTCAACTCTTTTTCATTTGCAATGTTTGTAAACGAACTGTTATGGGATTCCTCCAAATGTTTCCGTGCAGATTTCAACAATTTTGTCTTATTAACGGGGAAAGTTCCAGATGGGGAGATGAAGGGATCGTTCGAATGGATCGAGGAGTAATGATAGTTTCTATAAGTCAAGTCCATTATTAACACTATTTAGGATGATCTGTAGCTTTATTAGCACTCTTTAAATTTTTTTTTTCGTATGATTTAGTCGTTTATAAAAACTGTCAGTTTGTGAAATTTTAATTATAATTCAGTTTATAATTATTATATGTTTTCTTTGATTTAATGAGCTTTTGAATAAAAAAATGAAGTTTTCTATTGTATTAATGGGTTATGAATAGGATTTTTCAAATCAATGATTAAAATCTCTTAATTTTATATAAATTCTATTCTTCAAACAATTTTTTTTTAGTTATTTTGGCTCAATCACACTGAAATAGCAGATAAATTGTCACTTATTGTATTCGAAGTGTTTTTAATATCCTCATACACTTCCTTCGTTTCTTCCAGGAAAGGAGAACCATTCCCTAACTTTAATAAGAAAAAACAATTTCGTCATATTTTTTTCAATAATTGAAATACTTCTTCTTCTTTCTTTTGTTCTTCCCAATAAAGCAGGTTCTTCCCAATTTGATCAACACAGGCTTCTTTGATTTCCGGCCTTATATATAAAATCAACAAATTTATAGCAGTTATTTTTTTCTCTACTTCTTCATAAATTCATTGAAAGTTTCAAACAATGGCAACACAGTGCATTTCAAAAAACCTTCCTGACTCTAATATTTATATAATTTTAAAATCAACATTTATTTTAAAAAAATAAAAACTTTTGAAATGTTTCCTGTTCTATCACATAAAGGACTGACTGGAAATCCGCTTTTATGCTCCATGTCTCCTTGCTGGAAAAATTCCTCAATGATCCTTCGACTCCATTTCTTATGCAATTCCAATCCTTTGGCTCCATGTCCAATGTCTACCCAGAAACAGATAAATAGTTTAATTAAAATAGATAAAGTTATACCAGCGCACTTCAGTGCTGTTGATAATGATAGCAATCTATTGGTTTCATCTTTAAAATCCACCTCACCCAAAGCCAAAATGCTTTTGAATTTGTTCATGATGATAAAATGCTTTTGCAAGTCTTTGAGCAAATGTTAAAATGTTGAAAAAATATTTTTCATATGCAAATGTAAAAACCGGTGTCTAATATCATTTGAACGCAAGACTTTCTAAATTGTCTCCATTCCTTTTCATTTAAATTCTTCGTGATGTCTGCATTTTCCTAATTCATTTAAAACATATTTTTTAAAAAAAGCTAGGTAAATTTAAAAACATTCAATAGGATTTGAAACAAAGAAGAAGTGTGAAAATTTTCCAAAACACTCTGATCATTATCTTTTTTTATTATATTAACTAAAAATAAAACATTTTCTTTTACAAATGACAGCATATCTGCTTTTTGTCGCCACCAAAAAGGCATTATTCAATCCTAAACAAAGATTTTCACCAAAAATACTAAAAATTTACCAGGATGTCCTAAATCATGAGCCAAAGCTGAAATCAACAGGCTCGAACATTCCATTTGATTAAATATCTGGGTTAATCCATTCACCAAGAAAAACCCTACCGAATTGCAAACGTCGGCAGCATGCATTGCGTTATGGTAGGGATTGGTTCGGTACATATTTTGCACATTTGAAAGAAATTTGGTGATGACTGATTTTTCTGATATTTTGAAGACCTTATCTATTCTAAAATTTTTTTTGTTTGTGAGTTTTTTTATAATTCGTTTTTTTTTTTTTTTATTTTAAAAAATATTTTTTCCATACTTGAAATATTTGAAAATGCTATAACCAAACTCAATGACAACATTTCCATTTGTGAGATTTTGCAATAGGAATATGTCATAATTCCAATTTTGACATACATTCGACAAATATTTGTTTAAAGGATTGAAGTCCTAAGGCTAATTTAAAATAAACAAATTATTTTTTTTAGGACAATATAATCGAAATCAAATTCCAATTTCAAATTTGTGAATGATGGGTAATCCATCGTATCTTTTGAAATTGGCTTATCGGTGAAATGAGAAGATAAGAAACTTTTAATAAAATTTTAGCATTAACAATCAATAATTGTTGTTTTTTTACTCTTTTGCTTCTTTGTTTATTTTCATTCCTCCCTTGGTTTCTTTCCTTTCTGAAAAAATAGTCGGAAGCCAAAACATATTCGGTTTGCTGATGATTCCCTGCATAATTTCATCAACATCTTCAGGAGTGAGAGTCCATTTCTTATCACTCTTCGATTTTTCTCCTCCTTGTACCTAAATGTCAAAATAAATTTCCTCATTAATTTTTATCAAATAATGAAATAAATGTAACAATGTCATAAGCTTCTAATTTCTGCAAAAGGATATCTAAATAAATATAAAATCATCCAAAAATATAAAATCCTTCATATATTTTTTTATAATTTTGTGGAGAAAAAAAAACATCTTCAAATTCTAAGGATTAATATTTACTTTGTTGATTCTCTCCAATTTGTGGGTTCTTCGTCAGTTTTGAAGGACTATAGCTTCCACATGAATCGGTTATAATGAAATTTGAATTTCTCTTCTGTTTCCTTTTTCCTGAATTCGGAGATATTATTTTATTCTTGATATTCACCAGAGCCTGGAATTTCAAATATTTCAATTTCATCAAAAGTTCATCAGCTTTCGAAGCAGTTTCGGGTCGACTTTCAGTTTTGAAATTATTTTCTAATTTTTTCTTCACGCTTTCAAGTTCCTCTTTGATTTTCGCCGCCTCTATTTCGATTGCTTCTCTTCTCGAGTTCCTTTCATTTTTGATGAAATAGTTTTTCCATCTGGAAATAAAAATGAACATCAAGCACAGAAAAAAATGGCAAAAAGTCACGAGATAATCCTCATAATTTTGCCAGATTCCCAATTTGAAATAAAGCAACGAATGAAACATCATGAAGAAAATGAACATGATGAAATTGCCATAAAGTAACGTAGTTTTGATTTCGAAGCGATAATAAATCAAAATGATGGCCATTGTCAAAATTCGTAGGTCTCTTTCAAATAATAAGGCATGGCTGGCTTCAGTGTATTTTTCTCTTGAAAAAAAAACAAATTGCAAAAAAAGGGAATTGTTCAAAAACATGATCCCATTGATAAAAACTATCAAAATTGTGAGAAGATGCTTATTGCGTTTTTTCTGGGGGAGGAACTTATATATCCCCAATAAAACTAATGATAGAGTGAGTTTCACCTTAATTTTCAAAGAAATCAATGAGGACGTCAATTCATTATGATTCCCGATGTTCAGAACGATATTCATGACGTTCAAAAGCACTATGATGAAAATAATGAACGCGAATTCTATAGAGTTCAATCTGCTTTTCTCGTTGTAAATCTTATTGATTTTTGCGATGAAATCTTGTGTTGTGGTGACCTCCGGCGACATATCAGCTGAATTTTTGGGCTTCAAATCCGTTGTAATGATGGATGACTCGATTTTTCTGGGGAACCTCTTTTCAGGAATAAATTGTTCCCCAGTTTGTGATTTTTGAACTATCCGTGGTTCTATTCTATTATGTCTTTTAGTTCGATGGAGGATTCCTCTTCCCCCAAATCTTCTTCAACCAAATCTTCTTCCTTTACTTCTTCTAATTGGTTGACGGAATCCAAACTTTGAGCATGTCGTAAGGGTAATGATAAGGACATAGGTGTAATTGTTTTTTTGGGTCGATTTATGAATTGTTTAAATAAATAAAATTTAAAACATCGAAAACATTTTTCGAGATGAAAAAATTCAAGAAATCAAAAAAAGTTATGTATTCTGTCTTTTTAGCAATTTTTTTGAATATCTTGCCCAGAATTGCGAATTTATTATTAAAAAAAAAAAAGATTCAAAATAAAAACAAATCCTTAGCAAGCCAAAATGGTCGATAGAAACGAAAGAACTTTCCTTATGATAAAACCCGATGGTGTCCAAAGAGGGTTGGTCGGCAAGATCATCCAAAGATTTGAAGAAAGGGGATTTAAATTGGTCGCGATGAAATTCTTCTCACCTTCAAAGGAATTATTAGAGAAACATTATGATGATTTGAAGCTCAAGCCATTTTTCCCAGGCTTGATCAAATATATGTTGATGGGACCAGTGGTTCCAATGGTTTGGGAAGGCACCAATGCCGTTGCCACAGGCCGAAAAATGTTGGGAGCTACTAAACCTTTTGATTCGAACCCTGGAACTATTAGAGGAGATTTTGCTATTGATGTTGGCAGAAATATCATTCATGGAAGCGATAGCGTGGAAACCGCCAAGAGAGAAATAGGCTTATGGTTCAATGAAACAGAGGTGAACGAATGGAAACCAGCTCAATTCGATTGGGTTTATGAGTAAAATTCGAACATTTAGGAGAGTTTATATTTAGTAAAAATTCAGCGTTTCAAGAAATTTCAAAATTCTTAAAATTAATAAAATTTTTTTTATAAATTTTTTGTGTTTTTTTCCTTTTGGGAAAAAAAATGAAAAATTTCGTTTGAAAAAATGAGGAAAGAGGAAAAATTAATGGGATTTAAGAAGGAAAAGAGTTTTATTTAAACAAAAGAGAGCTTGAGTTTAATTTGGCGAAAGTTTTTCCGTTCGAAAATTAGCCTCTTTTTATAAAGAATTATTAATTTTGTAAAAATTTATAACACGAAACCAGGATTCCAAAAAACCATCTTTTTTTCCAGATTTACAAAGAATTTTTCTCATTTTTTCTGAGAAAAACCCTTGTATATCAAATAAACTTACTCTTGGCCCTTAGAAATCGTGAGAATTTGGGCTCTGGCTGAGAGATTTGAAAATTTGGGTCAATGATTTTAAATTTTGGTGAGAAATTTTCAAAGTTTTCTTTAAATTAATTTAAATTAATTGATTTTTTCTTGATTTAAGTCAGACCCCAAGAAAATAGCATGAAAAAACCTCGAATAAAGGAGGTATGGGCCCATTTTCAGGAGGCTATTAAAAAAGACTTTGAAAAATGTTTATAATTTTATTTAAACTTAAAAAACAATTCCTAAAATTCAAATTCCGCCGAATTAATCCAATCAAAATTGTCTGTTTTGAGAGTTGCAATTTTGCATTTATAAAATCGGGAACTTTAAATTAATTCAAAATAAACCCAACATTATTTTAACACAACAAAACTCCAAACAAATCCTTTTCATATTCCAATGGCCAAAGCCGCACATGCCAAAACCGCTGGTGCCAAAAAGGCACATGGTAAGAAAGGTACCCTTTTATTCTCTCTATTTATCCTCATCTCCTCTTTTTTTTCTTTCATCTAGCCGGTGCCCACAAAAAAATCGCCAAGAAGGCTGGCAAAACCCACACCCCTCATAAAGCCGCTGTCGTCACCCCTCAAAAGGTTGAAGCCAAGGTTGAGGTCCATGCTGAAAATGCAGTCGCCCATTCTAAAGCCAAATCACCTGCCAAACACGCCGTGAAAAAGGTCAAAGCTCCAAAGAAAGCCGCCAAACCAAGAGTTCATAAGGCGAAACACGTCGGTGCCAAGAGAGTCGCCAAGAAAGCCACAGCCAAAAAGAGCGGCAGACACGCAGGCAAGAAAGCAGTCAAGAAATAAGCTGGGAATCCATTAAATTAAATGTTATTATAACGTTAAAAAGAATAATATTCTTGATCAAACACGATAAAGCTAAAGCTGCTTAAAAAGTTTTAATTTAGTCAAAAAAATGTTTTTTTCTGTTTTTTTTTCCCTTTGTTATTGAGCAAAATCTCATCAAAACATGGAACATTTGAAATTTTTTCAATGAAATTTGTTTCAAATCAAAAATTTTTAAGCACAACCAATTTTCTTTTTTAATTTGAATAAAAAAAAATTCAAAAACAAAATTTTTTAAAATTTTTTTAATTTATTTTTTGAAAAAAATACCAAATTTGAATTCCTTAAAAAAAAATTTTTTTTAATATTTTTTTCATTTTTAATTCTTCAGAAGAACAAGAAAAATAATTAAAACTATTGCAATAAAACAAAATTTCATTTACAAATGAAAAAATAAATTTCAAACCAATTTTCAATTTTTTTTTTTTAATATTTAAAATGTTCAGTTAACAAAAACAAAATTTAGTTTTATTTGTTTTTCTCTTTTTTTCTGTCTCCTTGCTTAACAGCTTGAAACCCTGCTTTGATAGATGTCACTGACCTATAAAAACGTTAGCTTCTTTCCCTACAAAAACAATAACAAACCTTGTAGATTGACAAGCGTTGCATTTCATCATATATAATCTGGTGTTGGAATCTCTAGTCATTTCAGTGTTTGCACTTTTGCATGATTGACAACACACATATTCAGCTAATAAAAAAAATTAAACTTAAAACAAATCCTGAATTTTTTACTAATGTATTTTTTGATCAAGCTTTCGATATGTTTCGCAATATATTTCCCTTTTAGAACTAAAGACCATTGTTAAAAAAAGATAAATTTTCTTTAGGTTACTTAATTGTTCCCCGGAAATTGATCCTTCCGTTCCTAAAATATTTTTTTTTTAAATAAAATACTCACCAAATTCAAAAATTACCCAATTCGGTCAGGAAAAACAAACAAACATGCTCAGGTGGTCTTTTCAACGAGTTGCAATTTTCCACAAAATTCACCCATGCGCTTCTTTTCCCAGGGATTTTTGCCACACTTGGTGGTTTCATGATAAATTTGGCCGGTTTATCAACTAAAAAAGAAAATATCTATTTACCCAAAAAAAATAATTTCAACCTAAAGAAGAATTATTCGATTTTATCATATCGTTAATTCGGTCCAACAGAAAATCATAAGTGTAAGGGTCCTTGAATTCGTTTAATGTTGTTTCTGAAGGCTTTTCAGCATTTTTTTCATCTTGAACAGCTTCTGTTTGATCTTTACAATAGAAAATTTTATGTTTCGTGAAGGAATTTTAGAAAAATTACTTGGGGCCTCCTTTTCAGCTGGTTTTGCAACCGGCCTTTTCTTTTTTTTATGAGTGAGATTGTCGAAATCTATTATATCAATCTAAAAAGGTGAAATGAAAAATGAAAAATGAAAACCCTACATCTTCCATTGTAGATTCTTAAGATAAATTCAAATTAAATTTGCAAAATTATTAATTAAAAGACCTGATTTGTATTTTTTATTTTTAATTCTTTTATAATTTATTAAGGGGAATTTCCTCCTTCTGAATGAAAACCCAAATAATTTGAGTTTTTTTCTTCTTTTATTTTTTTTTCTTCAATTCTCTATTTTTTAATTCATTTTTTTTTATTTTGATTTTTTCTAAAAGTATTTTTTTTCTCCCTTTTTTCTAATTTTTATCCGAATTTATAATTTTATTGACTTCTCGATCGCAGCATATAATTTCTGGTTAACCTCCTCAAAAGTCAAGGCAGCTTTCTTCTTACATACTCTAAATTTCATCAGCAATCCCTTTTTAACAAAACTATCTTCAATCCAAAAATGAATATTTTACTCTCTCCTCATAGTAACTTTCTAAATCCTTAATTTTTTTTGAATATTCCACATCTTCCATCGGCAAGTCTTTTTCCTCTTTCACCAAATCGCAAAGCTCTGGTTTTTCACACTTTTATACAATTTTATAAATCTTTTTCCTTTTTTAAAACTTGAGATGAAGTTTCTCCTGGAGCAGCAGGTGATGAGAAATTGGCACCTAAATTAAAAACCTTTCCACATGCTTTGCATTGCAAATAGTTGCCTTGCAATTGTTTTTGCAGATCAGGCCAAATCTCAAATTTGATGGCAAGATTCACACCGTCCAAAATTTCATCCAATCTATATTATTCTAAATAACCCCCAAAAAATCTTTTTAATTTCTGAGAAAAACCCTTTGGCTTGTTCCACCGTTTGCGGAAAATCTGTCAAAATATGTCCGAAGGCACCTTCTCCTTTTAAAAGGAATTTTCCAATGTTTTTTACGACTTGCTATAAATTTTTTTTTTTTTTCATTAATTTCAAAGTTTGCTCACTTTCTCATTAACGCCTTCAGTGGGAGCGACGTTCTTGAGGAAGTTGGCAGCTGAAAAATGATTGAATCTCGCGAATTGTCTAAAAATAATATTAAAAATGATGATTTTTATTGAAGGAAACTACTTCTGAATGAGGTTTTGGATCAAAGGGAATTGTCCTCCCAAGACAACAATTTTGGCATTTTGAGGAAATTTATAAACTGTCATATATTGGTCATAATTTGGACTTTGTCTTTTGAGGACGAATTGTTCGATAGTCTTATGGATTTTTGCTAAATGGCTCAAAGTTGACATTTTGTTAATTTAAAAGACGTCTATCTTAAAACAAGAAATTAATTAAAGTGTTGCAATGAAATAAAGCTTGAGTTTTCGGTGAGTTTACCAAAAATATAAGCGTTTTTTTTTTGATTTTTTTGTAAAATCAATTATAAAAAAAATATGGGAAAAACGAAAATCCTTGTAAACAACTCTCTCGTTGAAGGGGAATGTGCGATCCAATACATCTATTGTATCAATTTCAGTTACCTCAAGCTGCTTCTAGTCATTATATTGAGCATCTTATCATTGGGGTTCATATTGCTCATAATGTTCTGGATGGTCCTTCTCCAAAGAAAGATGTTATATTCTTTTTGTGATCTAGAAAACGCCTCGCATTTTCTAATCAAAAATTGGGACAACTCGTTCACGATTGTCAAGATCAAAAACATCAAAAATGAACAATCCTCAAGTAAAAAAAAAACTTTTTTAAACTGTTTACCAAAATGCGTTATTTAGAAACAGTGCGATGTTTTGAGAACCGTCATCTCACCTATTATTACAATGAACAGACCCAACAGATGGAGGTCATAGAATATGACAGCTACATTGAACTCAAAGATATCCCCAACATAAATACTGAAGGATTGACAGCAGAGGAGATTTCAGATTTGAGAAACTTGTATGGAGAATGCGTTATTCAAATCCCCATACCTCCCGTCATCACTTTCTTCATGCAAGAGATCTTACACCCATTTTTTGTCTTTCAATTATTCAGTGTTGTCGTTTGGATGATTGAAAATTATGTCCTTTTTGCCTCAGTGATATTCCTCATCTCAGTGATTTCCGCAGGGATCAACCTCGTCATGGTCAGAGGTAATCTCTTGAAATTAAGAGAAATGGCATATCATCAGTCAAAGATTAAAACTTTAAGATATTCAAAGGCCTTACAAATAGTTGATTCGAGCCAATTGGTGCCCAAAGATTTGATAATAATTGAAGAAAACTTGACAATGCCTTGTGATTGCATTTTACTTACAGGAGACATTTTAGTTAATGAATGTTCTTTGACTGGCGAATCGATCCCAATCACTAAAAGTCCGATCAAAGACCGGATCAATGAAAAGGACATTTTCGATCCTTATCAAGATAAGAAGAATATTCTTTATGAAGGCACAAACGTGATTCAATCAAAACCAGCAAAGGACAGTCCCTATGTGCTCGCCTTGGTGATAAGAACCGGTTTCTCAACCACGAAAGGGCAATTGATTCGAAACATTCTCTATCCCAAACCCAACAAATTTCGTTTCTTCGAAGAATCTGTCAAATTTATCCTTGTCATAGCAGTTTTGACTATCATTGGTTTCTTTATAGTGTTGCCTCAACTGTTAGAGACAATGAACACCACTGAAATTGTGTTCAAATTCCTTGATTTGGTTACCATCGCAATTCCTCCATCTTTACCTGCTGCTATGAACGTGGGGATAAGTTTTGCGTTGGACCGATTGAAAAAAAAAAATATTTTCTGCATTTCGCCCCCAAGAGTCATTGTTGGAGGGAGGGTCAATATGGTTTGTATGGACAAGACTGGTACAATCACTGAAGATACTATGGAATTTATAGGTTTTAAACCATGTTCTGATGGTGCGTTCCATCCAATCAGTGTGAATCCGAATAACAAGGATAAATTGTCCTTGGATGCTAAAGATACGAAGAGTTTCAATTTATCTTTAGATTGTATGTCGACTTGCCATTCGATTGTCTTCTATAACAAGAGCAAAATGAGCGCTAGTCTCAGGGAAATGCATGAAAGCAAAATCACCAACAGTAATCTAACACTTTTTGGCGATCCCATGGAAGTCAAAATCTTCCAATTCTCCGAAGGGAGATATGAAACCAACCCAGAAGAACATCCTCATCTTGTTGCCAACAGCGTGATTTCTCTAGATCCTAGCCTCATGGCTCAACAAGAAGATGTGTTGTTCACTATAAACCGAGGCAATTCGATCATGCATATCCTAAAAAGGTTTGATTTCTCCAGTGAATTACAAAGAATGTCCGTACTTTTGAAATATCAGGAAGAAGAAAACAATTCCAGTTATTGTTGTTTCAGCAAAGGGTCACCAGAAATGATCAAGAAACTTTCGAACAAAAAGTCGATTCCCAATGATTTCGATGCTATCCTTGATGAATATGCTAAAAGAGGCTTACGTCTTCTTGCAATTGCGTGTAAATTTGTGGATAGATCCGAAATTTCTAAACCGAGAGATGAACTTGAAAATGAGCTGAATTTCCTCGGTTTTCTAATGCTGGAAAACCCAGTGAAACCTGATGCAATTGCCACCATTTCACAATTGAACAAAGCTGAAATCGGAGTAAAAATGGTAACTGGAGACAATGCTTTGACAGGCATGAATGTGGCAAGAGAAACTGGCATTATATCAGAAAGCGAAGATATTATCGTTTGCGAGCTAAAAAGCGAGCCCCGGAAAACAATAAACATAAGGAAAATCCCCAAAATTAGAACTGCAGATACAATGAATTTCGAGAAAAACGGATCATTTGATGAAGGCAGGAAACCCAATTCGGAAATGAAAATAGCTTTAAAAGATGAACAAAGGAAAGCAGAATCCCAACCTATCCTTGGCCCATTGGAGAACAATTATAAGACTTTCCAGAACCCCAATGAAGAGAACAAAGAAGAAAGGACCAATGAAGTGATATCCGATTTCGTTGAAAAGCTTAAAATGGAAAGAAACAACCCATATATATGTTATGTCTGCACGGGTCAGGTTTTTGAAACCTTGTTCCCCAACAGTGGGGTGAATATCTCGGACCCAATTTACTCTGAAATCCTCACGAAATGCAAGGTCTTCGCAAGAATGAAGCCGAATCATAAGGCTTTATTAGTGGAATTCCTACAGAAATTGGATTTTACAGTAGCTATGGTGGGTGATGGAGCCAATGATTGCGGAGCCTTGAAACAAGCAGATGTTGGTTTGGCGTTAAGTGAGGCCGAAGCCTCAATTAGTTCGCCATTTACAGCAAAAGACCTTAGATTATGGAGCTTAATTGAGCTATTAAAGGATGCTAGAGCTGGTTTATCAACAAGTTTCCAATGCTTTAAGTTTATGGCTTTATATTCAATGATCCAATTTGTGACAGTGATCATTTTATATTACCGATTTTGTACATTGAACGATGCACAATTTTTCTATATTGATTTCATCATTGTGTGTCCAATATTCGTCACGATGAGCATGACGGAACCTTATGATGATTTGGCGAATGAAAGACCTTCTGATTCGTTGTTTTCGATCAAATGTCTAGCTTCGGTCATCGGACAAATTTGTCTTCAGATGTTTGGGCAACTGATAATTTTAGAAACATTGATACAAAGTGACTTTTATGAAGGCCTTGATAAAAATAAGGAATTTTTCGAAGATCATGATTCCTTAATGACAAATAATCAAGAGGCTGGTGTTTTATTCATTTTTTCTAATTTTCTTTATTTAGGAAGCATCATTGCTTTCAGTATAGCTAAACCATTCAGAAAACCCTTTTATACAAATTGGCTGTTCACTGGGAATATCATAGCGATTTGGGCTTATAATTTTTTGATTGTATTCCAAGAAAAGACCAGATTCTGGGGGTTGGATTTATATGAGAACATTCCAAGCAATTATTTGTGGACAGTTATTTTGCTCTCTAACTTCTGGGTTTTGATTATGTATGTATATGAGAACCTGTTTTGTAATAAGATCTTGGGATACATGGAGAATGATAAAAATAAATAAGTTATAAATCGTTCATTCAGTTTTATAAATATTGGAAAACAATTTTTTTTAATAATATGAAGAAAAATTAAATTATACCATCTAATTTTTTTCTTTTAATATATATTTCTAAGTTTTTCAAAAAAAAATAAAAATAAAGAGAAAACAGTAAAATAAATAAAACCTGATAAATA
>Ga0302186_10002236_pt1 | contig 15081 bp, 11 predicted proteins | sample II_Bog_E1_2_FD_198782 | JGI IMG/M metagenome (GOLD analysis project Ga0302186, IMG submission 198782) | Peat permafrost microbial communities from Stordalen Mire near Abisko, Sweden - II_Bog_E1_1 | ecosystem: Environmental > Terrestrial > Soil > Wetlands > Peat | place: Sweden: Abisko... | reverse complement strand
ACTCCATTTTGGTTCGATAAAACTGAACTAAACGAATTCATTGATAAAGAGCGCAAATATCCCAATGAACTCACTAATCTTCAAAACTAAGAATTTTTCTAAATTAGCTATATCTTCATCAGTCAAGCAGCAGATGATATCGAAAACCTTACTGAAATGAGAGGCCTTATCGAAGGACTCGAAAATATGCGTCGATAAAAGGTGAGAAGAATGTTTGAGGAAAGCAAAGGGGCTATAAAATTGCTGAATTTAACCACTTATGAAGTTAATCGATTAAGATAGCCGCTCTCTCGACTGTCAATGATGGTTGATAGGCTGAAAAAAGTAGAAAAGCAAAAATGAGTTTAATGATAATGTTAACGCATTTAAATAGATAATTTGATGTTGAAGATTCTTACTCTGATTGCTGGAGCAGTTTAAAACAAATATAATTTTGCTAAGGTGACAGTCTTTAATTTAATTTAGGACAACATCATCTATTACAATTTACTAATTATTCCTTATACAAACAAAAGTGGTAAATTTTCGTACTTTGATTTCACAAACGGTCACAAATCGCATACTGTTGATTGCCATTCTTTATGGCGTTGATTCATCATGCAAATAAATTCTTCATTTAATTTGTTTCCGTAGCTGCAGCTGTCAATTAGGTCAAAAATTTATACTTTCTTAGCATTTCGCTGAATTTTTGCTCAATTATGTGAGTTCTGTTATTTTTTGGAATCTTATCGATAAACGAGTCTTCGTCAAGAAATTCTTACAAACATCCAATCCTTTAATGAATTTTCCAATGATAAAAACTTGAGGATATATGGACCATCCGCTATAGATTTTAAGCCAGCACTGCATCTTTTAATCTCAGCTGATGTTGTAGTAAGTACAATTTAAATTCTGATTTTTTTAGCAAATTAATATAATTTGCTGTAAATCCACGCCTAGGCTTATCAGGAATTCCAGTAATAAAAATGATCACTGCAAATTCCTATACAATATTTTTCTTTTCAGAAACCATACCTTCTATTCTTGTTTAAAGGTTGGCTTATGAATCTAATTCTTTTTGGCGAAGAAATCCAAGGGGCTATTGATATTTTAAATGAAAATTTAATCTTAATATGTTCATGCCATAATTAAGATATTACTAATCAATAGATAAAAGTAAACAGGAGAGATATTTGACCAATGTAATTTGATAAAATTTACAATCAGGATAAATAGTAATCGTAATTGACATTTGAAATATAATATCCATGAGATCATTTATCACTCATGTTTTATAATAAAGGGTGAATTATCATCAGACGGATCCTAGGTTTTTTCCTGACTCATTGGACTTGTTTCTTTGGAATTTTTTCCAACAACAGCAGTTCCAACAAATTAATAAAATGATATATAAGACGAAGAGACCAATTGGAAGAGCTAACTAAAAAAATTATGCTTCTCCTTTTCTAAATTTGACTACTTGATCGCATATATAGCAGATAAATGCTATTATTGCGAGTGCTCCGAGAAGTTGAGTGAGGTTGAAGTAGCATTTGATCTATTTTATTTTTTTGACTGGAGAGTCAATATTTTAGAAATGAATTTCATCTTTTAGTTGGTATTTTTGATACTATCATCTATTTTTGTACCTAATTCTTTAATAGTTTAGGTTTCTTTTGTACTTCTATGAATAATAAGGATTATACTTTATTGATTTATCATATTCCAATTGAACAAATTTTACCAATGCTTACAATAAAGCTAAAGTTTTGTCATCTTCCTATGTTAAATTTTTCTTTTTGCTCATATAACTGATCTCTATATTTAATTGATGTGAAATTATAGCTACCTAACATTCTGTCAATTTTCGAAGGACGTCTATATAAATAAGTGTATTTTAATATTTTAAAGAAAGTTCTAAGTAGTAAAGACCCCAATTTTTATTTTTTCTTAAGTTTTACACTTCGTTTTAAACTAATTCCTTATCTTCTTCCAAATGCATCTCTTATAACTATTGATTATTATATTAAACTACGCAACGGAGCGTAAAAGCTGCAAATATATTTAACTGTTTTTTTTGCTTATTTTTATATGACTTGGCGACTCTCATTAGAAAATACTCGTCGTCCCGCTGTGTTTTAATTCGTAGAAATGTGCTGTATTCCAATTTGAAAAAACTGCAAAAATAGTAAATTCATAAGAAACATTGTTTTTTGCGTTGAATAAGCGCCAATCGTTAATCCGTTCTAATTTACCCATTATTTTTAAGCATATTTTGGCTCTTTTGTTTATATCGTTATTTTGGCTATCATTCAATGACTAGTCATCAGCTAATCAAAAATGGGGTTTTCCTATTTTAAAATAGATGTTAGGCAGAATGGTTTAATCGATATTTCTTTTAAATGAATGGGGTATGAACCAGCAACTCTTCTGACGAGAGTTTGCTTTATCAACATCAAAATCAGGCAAATCGGGCAAATTAGCAATAGCACTCAATACTAAAATTAATTTTATCTCTAAGCATCCTTTGCTAATATAAAACTAACATTAATTTTATATTATAATAGGAAGGACTTTGAAGATAATTCGATTTATTACGATTTATTTTAATATCACTTTTTTGAGTAAATAATACGGCCTACATTTTCAACCTCAAACATTTTGCGAGCTTCATAACATTTTTCAGCTGTGAGAGAAGTATTTAACATTTAATAAATAGATAGATTGATGTAGAAGTAAAATTCCTGATCATTTCATTTGAAAAATACACAAAGAGAAATGGTATATTCAAGATGATTGAGAAATTTTACAGATGTTAACTATTTCCACACAGAAAATGAAATTAAGATATAGTCAAAGTTTGAGTTTAGTGTTTTTATGAGTTCTTTATCTAGATAATAATGTAAATGTTGTGCATCTCTATTTTAAAAATATTATATGATGTAGGATATGGCAAGAAAATTATATCACTTCATGCTTTCTAGGTTTTTCTTAAGATTATGCAGCAGCCAAGCTAAGGGAATCTACTTATGAGAAATGTTACTTTGAGAACAGTAATGACAACTGAACAAAAGATGGCGAATCCATGCATACTTTTTAATCCATTCCAAACGGTGTTATTTTCCTATGTAGTCATCCAGCTGGAGGTAACGAACAGATAGAAAATGACGTCCATAGCCAGCAGAAGTAGGACGATGTAGAAGATCTATTTCTCAAGAAGCATACGATTGTGATTGAGAGGACGTCCTTGCGACTAACAATGTAGAAGTATGCAAACATTAGAAACACAAAATTGTAGTCCGATTTTATTAAGCATGCCCACGCAGACACGTGCTAAATAGAACGGGAAGTACCAGGGTAGCTAGTAGTAACATCTCAATGCGATGAGTCTGGCGGGAGTCAGTCGGGTCGGATGGGCCGTTGTCCATTCTAATCTTAACGATTAATTATTATTTATTTATTTAATATACCATCAATTATGACCACCAAACCCCAACAGGTCAAACAGGCTAGCAAAACTGCTAAATCCACTAAGAAGGGTGTCCTCAGAAGAAAATACAGAGTCAGAACTTCGCTCCGATTCTATAAACCTCATACCCTAAGACTTGCTTCTAAGCCCAAGTATCAACGCTCCACAGCTTCCCTCAAGCTTCCATCAAAGCTTGATAAATACTCCGTGTTGGTGCAGCCTCTCAATACAGAGAAGGCCAATAAGGCAATGACTGAGAGAAACACTCTCACTTTCCTTATTGACAACAGATCCAACAAGGTACAAGTGAAAAGAGCCTTCAAGGACATCTTTGGAGTCGTCCCTAAGTCAGTTAACACTCTGGTGCGTCCCGATGGTAAAAAGAAAGCTTTTATTCGTCTCAGACCCGAAGACGAGGCAGTTTCCATCGCATCCAAAATCGGCATAATCTGATCTCAGTGCCATATTTAAATCATAGTCACGACATATCTATCACAATCATCAAAAAGTGAAGATAATTAAAGATGTTGTTTTGAATATATTATTTAATAAATAAAATGATGTTTATGTCGAGGCTCAGGCAGGCTGGTTTGCTTGCAAAAAGTAGACACTTAGTTAGGTAGGAAACTCTTTTCGTTTTGGATTGATCAGCGAGTATAACGAAAGATCCACCAAGAAGCTAAACAAAAATCACTCTATACCTGATAAACCGCACTTCTTTGTCACCTCGTCTCGCCCCGGCAATTTCGGAGACCACATTGATTTCAAGGCCACTCTCGACAATTGGTTTGATTAAAACAGACTCCACAACGAGCACGAGGTGGATATAAGGCGCACTCAGATATATATGTTGAGTGCCGTCTACTATGCAGCTATGGCCAATTTGGGGCGTCTATTTGCTGTTGCAATAATCGGTAGATTGAATGGCTGGACCAGATACGACAGAAACACTTATCTCTAAGTTGACATATCCGAAATTCCTCCAGGAGAAGTACTGCAAATTGTTTGGAATGGTACTCCAGTTTTCATCAGAAGACTCACATCTCAAGAAGTTCATCAGGAAACAAATTAATATCCATAGGCTACACTTTTGGACAAAGTCAGTCAAGTTTGTCTCAACTCTGCTGGTAATACCCAGGTGCTGGTGTGTTCTGCTGTGTGCACTCACTTGGGTTGCATACCGATTCCTTATCTCGGATCCTATAATGGTTGGGTGTGCATTTGCCATGGATCAGTCTATGATAAGTTCGGAAGAGTTAGACAGGGTCCTGCCTTGCAAAACCTGCCTTATATTAACAACTCCCTTTATGAAAATGGAACTCTGCTGTGCATCTAAGAAATGAAGTTTCCCAGATAGCCAAGTGTGCGTTTCTGGACGTGATGTCTGCTAAATAAAATATGAACTTAAAGAAAATATTAAACTATCAAATGACTAAGTTGGAGAAAGAATATCTTTCCTGTTCTGTTGATCCTCTCAATTGCGCATTCTCTCTCCTCAAGATCTATAATTTTTACTACAAAATTGCAATTGTATGAACCACTTATTAGGAATTGACTTCAAATTAATTGAGTTCACTATTTAGATAATCAATGCATTTATTCTTATTTCTCATTTGCTACTCCAATAAGCCAATCATCAACTGATTTTACTGGAGATAAGCCACTTGCTGCTGCAGTTGCTTGAGTTATTGGCAAAATTGTTTACGTTACTCTTCTAGTTGAGTTGTTTTCTTGAGGCATTCAAGACATGAATTTGATGGAGTAAAAGAAAAAGCTTCGTAATTTTTTGTGTATCTTTGCCTTCTTGATTATTTTGTAAGACTTAATGGGTTGATATCAAGTTCAGGTTTACTTTCAGCTGACACAAGAATCGTTTAAGTTGTAAACTAAAGCTGTTTCTTTAGTGTTTAATTTTGTTTAACTAATGACTAGTTTGATTTTTTAAGCTGGGCATTTTATAACTTCAATGCCTATAATTATCTTTTGTTGCCGAAGTGAGAGCTATGCAAACTTGATTTAATGTTATTTAGCTAGTTTTTAAGTTATTCCATGTCCTCTATCTGCTCCTTTAGTTTTAATTCCAGTACTTCATTTTTTGACTTCAATTGCTCAGCTTCTTTTTTATGGTGCCTTGCTAGCTAGAGACATATTTTGATAGGTTATTCCTGCTGTGATGACAGTTCACTTGATTTTTAATGGATCCTTTGAGTAGCATTCTCTTGATTATTATTATGACTATTTAGTATAAGCTGCGGTGATAAGCTTCTACTTTTATTCCTCTTGGGTCGTTTTCCTGCCATCTTGGAAGACTATCGTTTTATCATTTCCGTTTGCCGTTGTTATATCAATATTATTAACCTTTATGCATAAAACAATCTCAACGCTTTAAATATATCTAAATATTTACTTTATCGCCAAGACATTCTACGAATAAATATAAAGTAGCAACACGACAAAAGCTTGTTCATTTTTTACTGCCTTTCTTCTTGACATTTAATGGAGTTTACAACGGCTATTTTGTAGATAAAATTTTGTAGACTTCATTAGCCCAACTATTTGAATTTTAGAACATTCCTAAATTTTGATCCACCAATTTGCAATACTCTTGAGATTATAATACTTATTGCTGAAGCTCCATCAGAGAAACTGTTTTATTCGAATGATTTGCGACTGCATCTCGAATAAAATTTTCTATGTTTTCCTAAGTGATAAAAAAAATAGGAGCCTCCCTCTCAGCAAACATTCCTTTTCTTTTCATGAGGGTGAGTATGGTTTGGGCCAGAACAGAAAAAGGAGGTTTGGTATATTATTTGATGTTTTTCACGTCCTCTTGCTTAACAATTTTGAGCAATTACAGAAAGTCCATCTCCTATTTTTGAAAGTGACTTCCCATAAACTATAGGTAATCAGAATAGATGACAAAGAGGTATATTGCCTGTGAAAATTGTTTCGATGGCAACAATTTGTACATTTGATTGATTGAGTCCTAATTTGGCATCAGCAAACCTGCAGCCTTTTGAATGAACTATCTTGGAAAATCACTGCATAACAGCCTTGATAACTGATAGTAATCAAGACCATTCCTCTGAATGCTTTCAACGTCGAATATTTTTAGAAAGTTATGCAAGAAGCACATCTTGCAAAGAACTGATTTACTGAAAGATCCATAAGATTTAAGCAATACATGCTAACCACGATTGCACTGCTGCAAAAATTAACTTACTACTTGGCCACTAGCAACGTTATTCTATTTCTCATTATTTATACCTTTTTTAGCAATATCTTCGTTGCCTATGAAAACAGTTCGTAGAGGTGGCAGGCCTCGGAGTAGTCATGAAGACTACTAAGATTTCGAGATAAATAGGTCTTTCCCACGTATATTGCAGTTGTCTCAGAGCTCATCATAATTTAAATTCGCTTATAAGATTTATATTTTTGGAATCATCGGTCAACTCCGACATATACTTTGACGTGGTCGTCATTTTCCTCATAGTCGAAATCCTTATCTCTGCACCAATCGAAAATAGTAGGCTTTAGTATGCTTTTATTTCCTTGAGAATGTAATCCCTTTCCAGTCATAACAGTTAAACATGCCGTTTGCTTCCCTTTAACCCTTCTCAACCTTATCTTGTCATTTCCTCTATCAAATTCATCAACAATCATATCAGAAATCCTACTTAGAAGCGGAAATATTTCTTCTTGACGATAGCCGTGCAGATCAATGTAGAGAGGATTTGCTTTGGTCATTCTTTAAACTAGAATCAGTCGAGATGCTTGAGACAGCTTGGCTATAATAGGCATCTTCTCGCTTTATTAATCAAAATTTACTTTATCATGCGATCGAGCTACAACTTTTGGTTGGCACTGTGGATCTTCATTTTGGTTAGCTGCAGTGCTTGCTTTAGTTTATAGAGATGGTCAATCTCCTACCTCAATTATTATAAGCTTAAGTGCTTCAACTATTAATCAACTTTTTACTTTGTAAGTCTGCTGGCGTAAACCTTTCGACTTGGCTATTTAGGTAGGCTATTAGCCGGCCTAATTTCATAAACCCTTGCATTTCTCTTTGAATCGTAGTATTTCTAAATAACTCCTAAATTACAATTAGAAACTCTCTACAAATGTTGTAATCGGCCACAAAAGTCTTATAGACAAACTTTAAATCTTGTATGGGCATATCCGAGAACTATTTGTGCAAGCTCAACATATCCTTTTAAGACTTAAGCTTATTATCCACATTGAAAATAGAGAGTTCATTATTCCTCTCTCGAGCGAACTGAGGTACACAATTTTTAGATGGAGCAAATAGAAGTGTAGTTTCTTACTTTTTCTTACGTTCTTCTTGTCTTATGCGATCGACTATGTTTCTTTTACTGTTTTTTCCTGCATAATGGGATGATTACCTCCTCCAAGAGTGGGAAAATCCTCTTCTCGCCTTTTTTATTGCTGGGCCTGCTTGTTTAAGAGTTCATATAGAAACTATTGAGTTTGTGTATAGAGCGGATAGCTTTAATCAAAATGAAAATCCTCAAAATTGCTGAGCTACTCTCGAAATCCAACCAGAAGCGTTTGCTTGATAGTATAACATTAATCAACAAAACTGTTGATTTATAGCACTCCCATGCAACTCTCCTGGTCATCTTTAATCATTTCTGCAATTTATTCAAACAACTATTAGAATTATCTGCCATTGATTTCCTCGAAGTTATCAAAAACTTCATTCATTAAGTTGTTTGCAATTTACGAGGAAGGATGGCTAGTATCCCCCGACTGGGTTTACAGTTTCTCAAGATCTTTGCTCCAGTCCTCCTTCTCTTTATCATCCTATCCATCAGGTTTCATGTCGCACAGTCTATTTGTTGCTTGATCTTTGTCATAACTGCAATCTTATAATACTTAGCGTATCGTTGTCGCTTTATAGGTGGAAAATATGGAAGATATTTCCTGAAAGATGCGAGCTTAATCATGTTTTTTATTTTTGACACTATGCTTCATGCAGTTTCGAGGCAACTACTTTATTTATTACTACTTGTATTTAACTTAATCTTCTTCTTCGAACTGCTAGCGCTTTTTGTTTTTTTTATTCTTCTTGCGGGAGGGTTCCTAATCGATTGCTTTTGCTTTTTTTGAAATAATTTGACCTGAAAATTTTGTCGTACCATCTGACATAATATTGAATGTTGGAGTAAATCAGCACCGTAATAATGAATTAATTACTAAACATGAAGAATAAATAAAACATCAACACAATTTGATAATTGCTATTTAATAAATATTTTCAAATTTCAGATAAATTTTAAGCTCAAAGGGAGAAAGTTATTTATAACACAGCTCACATTTTACAACTGGTGCTGTTTTCATTCGAGATCTATCACACTCCAAGTGTGTAGTTAAATAGTGTTTGCATTTAAATGTAAAGATCAAACCCCAATATATATACTCACTCCGATAATTAATTTATATGATTTCGTAAGAATTTGAACATACTCCAAAATATCCTCTCCATCCTTCTCAATAAAAGATTAACATAGTAGCAATCACATGGAATCTCTTCGGCTCACTGCCTCCTATCAATTCACTTGTATAACTTTCACGTTCTACAACATTGTCACCACCTCCAGATCTCATATTCTTTGGCACTCAAGAATGCGAACGAAGTTTATGCTTAACCTTTTGCTGCTAATCCAAAAATGAGTGGGAATAAATGCTTATGTAAGTATTCAAAGGTTACTCTTTAGTCGCCACTGAAACAATGCGTGGCTTACATTCCGCAATTCTTGTGAATAATATGCTAAAGAATAATTTCTAGTTTTCAGAGAGAGGATTACTCAAAGCTGGACTCTGCAACATGATGGGCAACAAAGGGGCCATCAGCTTATAAGTATCTTTCCTTGGACAAGCTTTTCAATTTATTAACTGCCATCTTGCAGCGCATCAAAATGAAAATTAACAACGCAACTCCACTCTTAATCGGATATTATTAGATTTAGTAAGAAAAGATCTGTATGCTTAAGTGATATTGTTAGGAGATTTGAACTATCGAATTGATCTCACCAAAAACTAATACGAGCAGATGATAAAAGATAAATCGAATACTGAAGATAAAATGCAGTATCGATCTTTGTTGGGAAGATAACAGCTGGCAAATCAGCTTGAACTTAGAAATAATTTTTTGCTACGATATGAGGAAGGCAAGATAAACTTTGCACCAACTTATAAAATAGGTATCAATATAGTCATTTAGGGATAAATAATCAATAATATAATAGAGAGAGAATTCCAGGCTGGACCGACCGCATTTTTATTCGCAAAAGTAAGAAGCTGATACGAACAAAATACTGGAGCGAGGAAGAAATAATGGGATGTGACCACCGACCTGTTTTGGCCCGTTATGAATGTTTAATCAATGAAAGAGCAGAAACGACTACTGAACAATTTGTTCGAGTTAATTCAAGCAAATGCGAGATAATTTGATGTTATAGGCCAGTTTTATCATATTTGATATTCTAAATTCGTAGGCATACATATTATAAATTATCTAGTTAACACTTTTGCTTACAGATTGTTAGTTAATATGAAAAAACTTAATATAAGCTCAGTACTTAAATACATTACTGTTTTATTCAGAGGCAAAGATCGGCAATTAAAATTTGAATAGCTTAACTTAAGGGAGGATTCATTTACTTGACAAAATGAAGATTTCTTTATCATTTCAAAGTACATCTTTTATTGAATATTAAAATTCAATTAATAATAAGAATCTAACAATCATTTTATTTGCATCCCGCCCTCAGTCAATGTGATTAAGTCCTAATCTATGGGTTAATACAAAAATTTAGCATGCAGTCTCAAGGGTACTTAGGTCCTTCCAAAATCGAAATTGTTAAGGAAATTTATCAAAATTAATTTGGTTTCCATTAAGGCAAGATATTTACCAATACAGCTTCGAGTTCCAGCAGAGAAAGGAATAAAGCTGTATGGTTCAGCAGTATGAGGACCCTTTGTTGCCCAACGATCGGGATTGAAAACTTCAGGATTTTCATAATATTTTGGATTATGCATTAATCCAATGATATTAGTTCCAATGAGCATACCTTTAGGAACGTTATAAGGACCAATTTTGACGTCTTCGCGAGTGACTCTTGCCAAAATGCCAGTTGCAGGAGGCCACATTCTTAGACACTCATCCAGGAAATAGCCTGTATACTCCAATTTTTGCATATTTTAATGAGTGAGCTTATCAAGTGAGGTTATATTAGTCTTAACTTCTTCAATAATCCTTTTTCTGCATTAAGGATACTATCCAAGAGCATACAAAGAAAAGGCAATGAGATGTCCTGTAGTATCGATTCCTGCAAAATAGAAACCGATCAATTGCTGCATGATTTCTTCCTTTGTTATTCTACGGAGTTTATGAGGTTATTTCTTTGTTTCTGCCTCTGTGATTGCTTTATCTATTGTTCTCATTTATTGAATATAATTTTGAATGAAATCTTTTTCAGGATCATCCTCAATAGCAAGCCTTGAGTCCAAAATTTAAGTGATTATTTCCCGGATTTCCATAAGCATTCTCTCAAGATCACGATCCTTAGAAGTAAAGTTAATAGTAGTCACTGATTCTCCAAAAAGAAGTGACAGCAAAATATTTTATCCAGTTCGAGATCTGTCGAACATAGTAGTCGTAAATTCAGCCAAAGCTATTGAGAGGGGAGTATCCCTAACCTTTTTAGTCACTGCCTATTCAGAGAAGAATATTCTGACCAATATTTAGCCGATTAGGCACTATGTATCATGGACCACTTTAAAGTCAATCGATTTGCCTTCTGATTTGCGAATTCTTTCAGCGAGGCGAGATATAAAAAGATCAATGCTACGTTGCATGGGAGGAACCATCTATTTTAGATGTTAGTGATTGAATGAAAAGCGAATGATACTTTTTTGAGCAAGCCAATCTTCATCTTCACTCAAGAAAATGCATTTCATATAACATTTATTGGAGTGCTTGTAGAGATTAAATTTGCGAAACTTTTTGGGATTTAGACTCAGTTCTTTGATAAGCTATGCTTGGCATAGAATCAGAAAAGGTCGGCTTCCCAAGTTAGTAAAGTATGCTTTTTGGTTTGGGTTTTCTTTGACCATGTCTTTGATGAATTTATGGGAATCTCCATATTTGGCAATATTTTCCTTTTGCAAGCCCAATAGTCCAAAGAAGGGAGCAACAAAAACTTTGAGAGTTGAATCCATCTTTTGAAAGCGCCAGGCTTCGATGTAAATCTTGATGAAGAAGTGATAAAGGAGAAAGAGGATCAAAAGGATGGGTGGGACAATGAAGTATTCAATCATTGTTGATAGTTTATATTATATCTTATCCGTCATCATGATGCATTATAAGAGTAATATAGAAGAATTAAAAAATATTAACACTTAAAATGATGATGGATTATTGATTGAAAACATAAAACAATCATCTTCTAATGAATATAAAACCCCGATGGTTTTCTTTAATTGAAATAAAGAAACCAGCTTTTTTCATCAAGAATAAAGACATGGGTAAAGATATTATGCCCTCTTTTACTATTTCCTTGGAATTTACTGCTTAATTTGAAATTTATTCAAGCCATGTTGGAGGATTGTAATGAATTAATTTATTTGTAAATTAACAAGCAATGCTATCAATTCATTTTTAAAAAGTTGATTATCTTTAAAATAAAAAATAATTCGCAAATAGATTACCAACTCATAAATATCAATAATTGTTATCGTAAACTTTGTCAATTTTGTGATTTTGTTATCTTATCTTAAGCCCTTGCCTTATTGACAATTTACAGAAAATTACTATCTCCAAACTATTTATTTCTTATTTATTTGGTCTTTTGCTTCTTTTTCTTAAGGTTATCAATCAAATTGAAAGCTATGTCAGAGGCAGTTGGATAAATAATAGATTGTAATTCGCATACCTTTGTTTAATCTGCTGCTCTGAATCCACCTATCAAAGTTCGTCCTTATACTTTTGTTCTATTTTGCAAAGAACTCTTTATATTTTGCTTCATTTCTATCGTTCTTTTTAAAGAATACTCTTGCGATTATTGCGAACGTTTTGATAATTTGCTCTGATTTTCATCCATATATTTAACTTCACTATATATTTTTCTGCGAATTTTAGGCCTTTCCTTATCCGTGATACTTTTAGGAGAAATTGACCTTTTTCGGCAAGCATAGAATGTTAAATTGCTCCTATTGTGATCACTTTACTCACTTCGTTTTGATTAAATTAAGGAATTATCTCTCAACTCTTTTACTAGAGTATTTGGAATAAATTATTGAGGTTTAGGACTAGAACCATTATCAATGCCTTTATATTTTCGAGGAACTGATATCTCCTCTGTTCTTAATCTAAAATCTTTTGAAGATTTGTGAGCTTCACTAAAAATTTGTTCCTGACTTCTCTCTTCATTCAGTAAATAGTCCTCTTCTGGATCAGAGTCAGAGTCAATCTAAATTTACTTTGATTTTTGATTAACAATGGAATTATTTGATTCTTTTAACTATCTTGCTATCTTTTGAATTAACTTCTGCTTTTAAGATTTATCCTTGAGGGTCTGTTCAGTTTAAAGGACAGCTTCGAGAAGATGTAGAGCAATTAACTGAAAAGAACTCTTGTCGAAATGATGAAATATATTATCTGAATCGCGATATCCATAAAAAGATGTTTAAATCGTAACTGCATTATCAATGTGCATATTTTGATGGAGTTGTCCTCGAATTGATTCCTTCTTGCTTTTTCCGACTGAATAAAGGCAGCTATCGCCATGATAAAAGCTATTCTTTTCTTTCAATAAATGATTCAGTATTATTGAGCTTTAATTTTCCTCACTAAAATAAGCAAAAAATCCCAGTTATTTGCTATGTCCATGCAAATCAAAAGACCACGCTATTTTTCCTTGCTTGCAAGCAATATCTTAAAGAAAATTCCATATCTGCAAGCATTAAGTTGGAATCATTGGCATAAATTTTCCCCAAGTTCTATTAAGATCGTATCCCATTAAATTAGTACGAGAATTTCCATGAATGACACCATCGGGATTGATCATTGGTAGAATGTAAAAGGTAAATTTATCTCTATATCCATGAATAATTACAAAATAGCAAGAGAGAGTGGAGTTTCAGAGACAAGCAACTGCAATATTTCTTGGCAAATGAAAGAACCCATAGTTTCGCAAGGATGCTGCCTGGCAGTTATAAATATTGTCTTTTTTGTATTTTTCTACTTTCTTGCAACCCTAACACAAGGAATGTAGTTTCCCAATTATGACTTGCCTGCAATTTCAGTTTAAACGATAATGTTCGATAGTAAAGGTTGCTATATTTGTTTTAAAAACCTCATTAATTTGGAGTTTGTATAAGGAGGTAGAAGAGAAAAATAGACTTCCTCCCCTGACTTAAATTCATATTAAAAGCATATACTCCAAAAGTTTTTCTCACACTTGCAATGCTTAAATCGACTCTCGACACATTTAAAGCTGATTTTTCTTTCATAGCATTTACTGATAGAACTATATACAAGAATGGCAATTTCTGTATCGAAAATAATTTGCCGAGCCAAGTTGACAATAACAAACTGATGTTTTCCCACTCCTGAAGCCGTAATATTAAAGTGAAACCATATATTGTATCCATGAGTATTCGTATCATTTTGCAGCAACAGATAATAAGGGCCCGTACGCTTGTCTCTATATACGCAATGAAGATTTCCTCCTTAGAAATCTGCAGAAAATAGAAGATCTTGGGTTGGAATAAGCGGTTTAATCCTTTCGTGAAAGGTAGTTAGTTGGTCATTTTGGAGTCGTCGGGCGATATTGCGAATTATTACTGAGTTGTTGTGGTCTTACTGGTAGTATCTGGCTTAAGCATTAAATTTTCATGAAAACGGTTGTATAAGCATAGGAATTTTCTTGGGAAAAAATCAGAAAGAAGCATTGAAGGCCCTTCTCTTTTTTCAATAAGTCTTAAAGACTCAGTTGTTGATACTGACAAAATGTTGATGTTTGGTGAATTAAACATATCAAGTTCTCGAGGATATTAATAAAGCTGAAGCTCATGGTGAAGGCTGATAGGGCTTCGAAATAGGAATGTTTTAATATTTGTGGTTTTAATGAGCCGGCTGGTTGTTATATTTTTAATTTTTAAAGTGATGGTTTCTGGTTTTGGCTAATGAAAGCCTTCTTAATCGCTGTCGCTCATCAGATATTATTATCAATTAGTTTATAACATGTTTATTAACTGAAATTAGCATGATAGCTAAGAACTGCTAATCCATTATTTTGTATTAAAACCGAAAGCAATCGATAATATTGATATTATTCTACTTTACAAAACAACAAATAAAAATCGCTGAAAAAATATATTTCTTCCACTTTTTTATGAATACATTTGACATTTTATTTTAAAATAATAATCCTAATCAAGTCAAAAAAATCAGATCAGTCATTGCTTATTTTTTATATTTATTGGATAAAGTAATATTTAAGTCAATTGAAGTAAAAGTTAATGACTCTATTAATTATAATTACTATTGAAAATGAACGAAGGAGATGATTTTGATTCCATGTCTGAACGCAGAGAACAAGAACGTT
>Ga0302186_10002232_pt1 | contig 15097 bp, 8 predicted proteins | sample II_Bog_E1_2_FD_198782 | JGI IMG/M metagenome (GOLD analysis project Ga0302186, IMG submission 198782) | Peat permafrost microbial communities from Stordalen Mire near Abisko, Sweden - II_Bog_E1_1 | ecosystem: Environmental > Terrestrial > Soil > Wetlands > Peat | place: Sweden: Abisko, Stordalen... | reverse complement strand
ATTGAAGATTTTAAAAGAAATCAACTAAATAATGATGATGTGTCTTTCGAAATAATAAGAGATAATGTGAGGGATTATGAAATTTTAATAGAAAATGAGAAGGTTATTGGGAAAAATAAGATAGGAACTGAGGCTTTCATGTCGTTAGAGGCTCTAATGAGAATAGAAAAACAGGGGTTCACAGTGGATATATGGAGTGTCGGGGTGATCCTTTTTCAAATTCTGAGCAAAAAATATTGCTTATTTAATAATATGACCTTTGCAAGACCTATCTCTTATAAACCTCGCAAATATAACAGAATAGTAAGTTTTATTCTTGAATTGGCATTAATTTTCGGGACGGAGGAAATGACACTGATTGTGAATAAATTTGGTAATTTTTTGGGCGAAATTAATTTAATATTTTTTTTTTTAGGCTATGACGTGGAATTTCCAGAAGATTTGCCTGGAAAAAAACCTGATTGGAATTTTTTTTTCTCTAGAAAGGACATTTATAATAAAGACGCTTATGATCTTGTTGAGAGGTTGTTGGAGATAGATCCAGAGAAAAGATTATCAGCTAAACAAGCTTTGAAACATAAATTTTTCACTGACTATTCCTAGAATATTACCATCTTATTAAATTGCAATGTAATCTCCAGTTTTTTTTTTCTAATTAAAAAAAAAATTCTTTAATTGATGAGAGAATAAGAAATTTAAAGAACTTTATTATTATGTTTTGAACATTATTTTTTTAAAAAAATTACAAATTTTTAAAAATGTTAGGAAATTAATTAAAAAAAAAACATAAATGATCGTTTTATAAGTTTTTATTAAGAATTTATATTTTCTTCTTAGCAACCTTATTAATTAATCTTGTACTCATCAGTCCTTTTGCCCTTAATAAAACTTCCGTGCATTTCAAGTTAAAATCGTCATAAGAAACAACCAATTTCATTAATTTCTCACTAATTATTCCTTCCAAACAATGTCCATTTAACCTCGTGCATTCTGAAATATCAAGCTTTTCAAGATAACCAAGAGAATTCAAAAGAATCTCCATAGAAGTATCTTCAATATCCTGGTTATTTTTAAAGGAAACCTCTTGTAAGCCTTTCAAATTCTCAGCCAAAAGAACAACCATTTCATTATCACACCAAGCTCCGAATTTTATCTTGTTTAGCTTAGAACATCCCTTTATTATAAGCTCGAAAATTGATGCTTTAATCTTAAGAGGCTCGAATTTATTATATTGATTTTTAAAGACGATATTCAAAATTTTCAAATATTCAAGATTCGTGAAGCTTTTCAAAAATCGAAGGTTTTCCAAAAGCGATAAATTATTCACTAAGACCACATTCGTGATTTTGATAACTCTTAATCTTGATATTAAGCTTTCCGTGATCTTTTCTTTGAAAAAGTTCTCAAGAAAAACATTAGAAAGATAAGCAAAATTAAACCCTGCGATTTCTGTATTTTTCTCAATTACATTTATTAAAGACATATCAGTGATATTGATATTCGCTTGAATCGCAGTAGATCCATCATATCTGAGATCTAAATATCGCAAAGTCTTCAAATATGTGTTTATTGTCAATAATGAATCTTTGGTTAATTGACCCAAATAAGGCAATCTTATAATTACGAGACCTTTACAATTAAGCAGCATTTTTATTAAGATTTTATCATTAGTCTTTGAATATCGAGATAAATCTACTTCCTTTAAACAAAGAGGAAATTTCAAACTCAACACTTCTGCTAAAAAACCAGGATTAATGTTTTTTAATCTTCCAAAAGATATCTGGTTCACGGATTGTAATTGGTTCAGGAATTTCCGAAGCATATTTGGAGGTATTTCCGGCTTAGAGTTCAAATTCAAATGTCTGATATTTTTCCAGACCAAACGATAGAAATCTTTGTTTAAAAGGATCAGTTTCTTAAAAAAGTCTGATCTTGGAAGGAAATCAATGATTTTCTCAAGGATTATTTCAGGGATATTTTCAAAGAATTGCTTGGACATCATAGAAACTTTAGGTAATGAACTAGTGCCTTTGGGAATTGGTTTGAGAGCTGGCATGGTATTTTCTTTTAGACAATTGAAATTTCGTTTTCGATGAGGATCTTTATTAGAAATTTGATTATTTATAGGGGTTTTCTGATTTTGGTGAGAAAGAATTTCCCTATTGATTTTTTTTCTTCCATTTATTTCAATATTTCTTTTGGTTTCTTCATGGCCATGGCCTTGATTCTTTATGTTAGCATTGAGTTTTTGCTCATTATTATTAATTATAGCTCCTTTGTTATTTTGCATATGGTCTTTCGCAGTGTTGGCCTTCAATGCTTTTATTTTCATATGCAACTCATTCAATAATTGACAAAAGTGTGATAACATTTCTTGACTGGATTGACTTATAAAGATCAATATTGAGTTTTCAACCTTAATTGAATCCTTAAGACTCATATCGCTCGCATTAACGATCCTTGAATTTTGTGATGAAGAGCTATTTTCGTCCATTATTTCGATTGTTATCTTACCTTCGAGAATAAACGGTCTTAATATTTTTTTGATCAAAAGAATTGAAAATTTGTAGAGAATTGATTCTTCAGAGTTCAGATCGCTGATTTGAATGTAAGGAACTTGATTTGGAGCCAAGGACTCGTTTTCATAATATGCGTAGAGGTGCAAAGACTTTAGCTTTGATTTCGTTTTTGGAAGAGGGATATCGATGCTGTTACGTTGAAGGGAACATTCACAATGGAAAGAGAGGAGTTTTTTTCGCATTGTGGGAAAACAAAATTTTATTTTAAATTTGGAGCCGAAAATTTAAAGTGTTTTATGAAAATTTTAAAATTTGGCTTTTTTAAAAGGAATTTCATAAAAATGATAATACTCCAATATATCAGATTTTTTTCCATATATTAAACAAAAAAAAAATAAAAAAAGAAGTTTTTCACATTTGAAGACAATCAAAATTTTTTTTTTTTTAATTGAGTCCTTTGTTTTTTGATAAAAAATTAGCTTTTTTTAAAAAAGAATTTGATAAAAATGAAGCATATGGGAACTTGATAATATCAGATTCTTTTTAAATTTAAACAAAAGAAAAAATGTCTTAATCATAGAAATTCAGAATTTCATTTTCAACTTCAAAAGATAAAATCCATCTTTTTTATAGTTTATTTTATCTCCAACGTGAGCTTATTTGTTTGCCGAATTTTCTTCTTCTCCTTTTTCTCTTCGCGACTTCTTTCTTTTTGAAGGCCATCTCATAAATTTCATCGTTTTCTCTTGGATCATTAAAGAAAATCATTTTTGGTATATCATTATTCTTGATTTCCTCAGTCAAATTCCAATCTCTTCTCAAAAGATCTGATGAAACCATTTGATCAGATTCTAAATTCCGGGAGGAAGTCAAAATGCTGAAAGCACTCACTCTTGGCTTGAAGAGATTAAAGGTGCTCGTCATTTTGGAAAATAAACCCTTGATTAGCATTGATATTTTCTTTTGTATTTATTGACTAAAAAAATTATTTTATTAGCTAAGCTCTGATTTTTTCATTATTTGAATATTTTATAAGCTTGATTAAAAAATAATTATAAATGATGACATTTCGAAAAAGAATTTCTACTTCATTATAATGTTTTTAAAAATACAAATTTTTCCACCAAAATAACACAAAATCTATTATTTTTTGAAAATAGAGAAAAAATGAGTTTCTTATTGATTTTTTTTATTATTATTTCACTCTTGCCGTTTCAAAACAAAAAAAAAGCAATTTAATATTTTTATTTATTTCTTTAATTTAAAAAAAATTTTGAATTTTTTTTATTTAACTAGGATTTCCATTAATTTCTCCAAGTATTTTAACTGTATCCTCTTGAAGTTTGTTAATTTGTTTATTGTTTTGTTTTTTGAAACTTTTGAGTCTTTGTTGCATATTGAGAAGTGCAAATTTCAATTTCTTATTTTCTTCAACTAATTTTATTGAGAAATTTCTAAATTCATTTTTCTCTTCTTCTAAGATTTTAATATCTTTTTCTCGACCTCTTTTTATTTCATCTAGTTCATTTTTTGTTTTTACATTTTCATTCAAGGAAATCTCGATTTTTTCTTCTAATTCTTTTATTTTATTGTTATATAGGTCATCTTTTTCCTTTCCAATGATGGAGTGATCTATTTTTTATTTTAATAAAATTTATTTTTTATAAAATAAATTTAACCAAGGTAATAAAAAAATTGGAATTTTTGAAAACACAATAAACTCCATTCAAAAAAACTTGAATTAAAAAAATTTAGCAACAATGGTAAAATAATAAACCATATTAAAAAAAATAATTCAAAACATATTTATGGAAACAAATTAAATGTTTATCAATAATACCTCGAAAAGAGTCAATGTTTGATGGTGAAATTTCATTTATATTTTCATTCTTAAATAAACAAATAAATACTAATAAATACAAATTTATTACTAAAATAAATGAGTGAAATAAATCTCCAGTCAAAAGAGAGATAGCCATATTCAACATATTCACCAATAATCTCTTTCTTGTGTTTTTTTCTTTGGTTTCTCCATTTACCAAGATACGAATGCCAACTCGATGAGTATACTTCTTTATTTTTTCATTGATTTGAACGATTCCTTGCATATAATTCATGAATTTTAAAATCTTGAATCCAGTTCCACGTTCAGAATATATGAGAGAAAGGGCTGTGTCCAAGTCTGTTTGTTTGAAGAAGTCTTTCAAAATATTCTGCTTCGTTTTGACATCAATCGAAGTCACAGGATAATATTTCTTTTTATAATCATCTATTTCCTATTTGTCTTTTTATGATATAAATTTTGATTATTTTGTACCCTATATTCACTTATAACCTCGATGGATAGAGGAGCATTATTTTGAAGAGATTTTTCAATACTATCAATTCAAAAGAAAAAAATCATGTCATTTATTTTTTATTTTTACTGATTATTCTCTTCTTTTTCTTTTTCTTCTTCTTCTTGTTCTTCTTCTTCTTCTTCTTCTTCTTCTTCTTCTTCTTCGTAGAATTCTTCACTTGTTTCAGCTTCTATGCCCATAACTTTTGTATAACTGGAAAAATGAAAAAATTACGATTAGTTAATTTCACTTGATTGCGCCTTGATGGGAGTTTTGGAATGTTGCTTTTGATCTAGGTGATACTTTTTTTGGTGATCTACTTCTGCTTCTGCTGTTTGTTTTTGCTAATTTTAGACTATTTTCAGAAATGTCTTGCATTTTTATAGTGTTCAAAAAATTGGAAATTATTATATCGAAATATTTGATGGCAAACCCAAATTTAAAATCAAATTTGTCATTAAATTATAAAGTTGAAGACTTTTTAATTTGACTTTTAATCAATAGTGCATTAAATTTATTCATTTGTGTTTTCATTGATGATTAAATTTCAAATTTTCAAAATTAAAAACAGTTATAAATTTAATGATGTGAAATTGTAATCAACTAAAAAAACTCAAAATTGTTAATTATTACCAAATCACTTTGGTTTGGTAATAGTTTAAACTTTGAAAAACAAAAAATTGGTTATATGATAATAATAAAAATGATTTGAAAAAAAGAAAATAAAATTAAAAAAATTTGTTTTTTGAATGAGACTTTTCGAAAAAAATTTATTTATTTCAAAAATGTATCAGATATTTAATATTTAATAATATCATATGGAAAAAACAAATATAACATGGAAAAAATCTATATATCATTGAGATCCAAAACCTCCATATTTTTGTATTTGATCACTTTGAAATTGTTGTTTTTATTTTCAGGAATTTCTTTCTGTGTGTGGTCCTTGGAAAGAACTAGATCCTCCTCAGAATCCACTTCGTCATTATCGAAGTCAATCAACAAACATTTATCCTTCCTATTTTCTTTATTGGCAATCATCACACTTTTCAATGGTTCTCTTGATTTTGGACTTTCCTTTTTAATCACTATATCAACAATTGCCTTTTCTTTTTCTTCTTTTTCCTGAGGAGGGCTTTCTATTTGAATTGAATCATTCACATATTTAAATAGCCCGTTTTTTTTCAAGTCTATTTAAAGTGAGTTTTGTTAAGGAAATTCAAAAAAAAAACCTTCCATCAAATCATCTAAAAGAAAATCATGGGAATAGATACTAGGCGGCTCAACCTTTTTATTGTTATCAAGGATTTTTGTCAGGCTGTCTTCTTGAAGTTCCTCAGGTGAAAATATTTCTTTGCATTCGCTTCGTTCCTTATAATATTGCAGAGGCAAAGTGAAAGTTGGGGTTTCCCTAAGGTTCAGATTATTATAATTTTCGAGAAGTGAGCCGACATTTAATGTGTTGTTGTTCTTATTTGTGTTGGTGTTTGCATTTGTGTTAGTCTTATGCTCTTCTAAAGAAGTAATGATAAATATATAAAAATAGGTTGATCTAACTGAGGTTTATTTGATTGAAACTCATTTCATTTTCACTATAAGGACTTCGGAAAACGTTGGGATTCGATTCATTTTTGTCATTGGCTTTGAATGATTTTCTTTTGTTTGGGATTTTATTTGGTGAAAGTTTTGGTGAAAGTCTTTCTTCTTTTCGAGGTTCATGACATTCATTTTTCGCGAATGTAAAGTTGAAATTAATGTTTTCATAATTTACATTGCCAATGATATTGATGTTCTTTCCAGTGGAGCCTTCTTCATTATGTGTGTTAGAATTCTTGTTATTCAATTCTTTATCCAAAATTTGCTGAATATCAATTCCCATGGCTTTCTGCAACTCTTTGTTCCCAAAAGACATGTTCAAAAAATAATTTGTGGGGTCATCATAATTGAAACTAGAAGGTTTCTTTGTTTCCGACTGAGGAAGTTCTTCCTTGCTTTTCTTTTTCTTCGAGAATTTTATTTTTAATTTAAATTTCATAAATTATTACATCTTTCTTTGAAGAAACCCGATAATTGTTAGGTTTTTTGGGTTGGGATTGATTGTTGATAGGTGAGGGGTTGTATATCTTAATTAAATTGTTTGTTTTGGTCTCTTTCTTCTGTATATTTGTTATTAAGCTAAGATTGTTAACATTGTTGTTGATGTTATAATCTCTAATTGGCGATTTCACAGGCCTTCCTCGAGAATTTTCTCTGCTCTTTAATTAAAGATCAAGCCTGGAAAAAATGTTAAAAATACCTCATTTTTCTTGATTTCTCTAGAAACGACTTGAAAGGAAGTATTATTCTTTTTTTGATCATTTACTCCGCCAATGTGCTGTTCTAGAGGACTGATGTTTCTTTGGTTCAACATGCCTTTTAAGAATCTTTCATTTGTATGTTTGGACAGAGTATTATTGATTTTTGATGGGTTGATAGTTTTTGTGATATGAGATGTATTCCCATCAGGATCAATGAGATTTTGAAAAGCTGTATTGGGAAAAGAAAGTTCTTGAACCTGAAGAAATTTAGCATCTTTTGGGGGGAGTTTATCAATTCGAGGGAAATTCAAAGGGAACTCTCTTTTAGATGAAAGGATTGGATTGGAAGGTAAATGCTTTGGAAGGAGCATGGCTGAGAGTTTTGAATAATAGAAATATAAATGAGGAAGTATATAAAATCGATTTTTATAATTTTTAATTGGAAGAAAGTGCTTCACATTGAGTTTGGATTGCAAAATTTTAAAAATATTTATTCATTTAAATTATGCAGAAACCTCATAGTCGAAAAATAATACAGAATTTATTTGAAAATTTTAACAGAAATTACTTCGAAAATGGAAAATTCATTTAAATTTAAATAAAATGATTTCCTTTAAACAATGAAAATTTTATATGGAAAAATATTTTATTTAAAAGATAAATGAAAGAGATAAGAAATAAAATAGAATGAAATTTTTGAACAAATAAATTCAAATAATTATTAGAGTTGAAAAAAAGAAAAAATTATTTTTATAATATTAAACATAAAGAAATTAAAAAAACAGAAGAGAAAAAAACAAAAAATATAGAAAACTTCTAAATTCAAAAGCACTTTTGAACTAAATGACATCACAAATCATTATTTTAAAAAAAAATAACTAATTTAAAAACAATTATCGACGCCAAAGTCCTTCAAACTTGCCCACATTAATATTATGCAATCGAACGCAAGTTCCGCATTCCATTGATTTAAAACTTTCAAACTTCGGTCAGAATTTTCAAAAAAAAACCTCCAAAAACATGCAAACCAAAATTGCAAGAATCTTCAAATTCGCGCTTCTCCAACAAAACAAAACCAAGTCCCCATTTCCCATTTCCTCTATCTCCTTATCTAATACATCATCTCATTCCCATTCTAATCATAAACCATTGAATGATTATATTGAGGAAGAGATAAAAATCCCAGAAGAAGAAACCATATTGTTCAATAATCCTACATTTAAGAATAGCAACAATACTGTGAACAATGCAAAACTTTCCAATCCTGAGATTATTGAAAAGGCCATACAAGAAGCAGCTCCTAAGATTGAGGTCATGATTGCAGCACTTTCGGAGCTAGAAAGAGAATGTTTAAAAAGGTTCGTGATCGGAGCCATGTCTCATGGAGCAATTAATTACCTAGCACATGCTAGTTTGGCTGCTGGTGCCAATCTATGTGGCCTTTTCCTAAAAGCAAAGGAAAATCCTGAAATCATACCCAGCAACAAAAATTATCAAGAAGCCTTTAAAAAGCTAATTCTCGAAGCAGATCCTTTGAACTATGGTCCCAAAAGCAATTCAGGAGAAGGAGGTGAATTAGCAATTCGAGACAATTCCCTTTCACAAAGCTTCATCAGACAAGTGGCATCAGGTAGATTCGGAGTGAATTTGCGTTATTTGTCCTATGCTAGAGAACTTCAAATAAAAATAAATCAAGGAGCAAAACCAGGTGTAGGAGGTCAACTTCCAGGTCATAAAGTCACAGAAGAAATCGCTAAGGCTAGATATGCCATCCCAGGATTAAGTCTAATAAGTCCACCTCCACATCATGATATTTATTCCATTGAAGATCTCAGACAATTAGTCTATGATTTAAGGTCTGTGAACCCCAAAGCAAAGATCTCAATAAAGATAGCTTCTTTAGCTGGATGTGGAACGATTGCCGTGGGCATGGCGAAATGTTTCCCTCAAAAAGCTAAAAATGATAAACTGGATATTTCCATAGCAGGTCCTGGAGGCACTGGAGCTGCTACTATCACTGATAAATATGAAGTTAATCAGCCATGGGAAACTGCCTTGGCTGAGATTCATCAGGCTTTAATGAGTGAAGGATTGAGAGAAAGAGTCACTTTAACTGTTAGTGGAGGAATTCAGACAGGTTTGGACTCTTTCAAGGCTATGTTGTTAGGTGCAGATAATATTGAAACAGGAAGTGGAGCCTTGGTTTCTTTAGGATGTATTATGGTTCGCAGATGTCATATAGGAGATTGTCCCACAGGAATTGCAACCAACAAGCAGGATTTGATTGATTTGAAATTTAAAGGAAAACCAGAACATGTTGCTAAATATTTGATTGGCTTAGCCACCTCCTTGAGCGTGCATTTGAAGAAATATGGGTTTAAACATCCCAGAGAAGCGGTAGGAAGAACAGATCTGTTAGAAGTTGATAAAGGATCTCCGTTATCTGGTTTAGAAAAGCTTTTAATTAAACAAACCTTCATTCGACCTCCAGAAGCCAAAATCTATTACGTTCCAGAAACAGAAGCCGGATCTAGTTTATTGGAATATCAAGTCATCGAAAATATCAAAAAAGGAGTCACTTATTTCGAACCACATGCCAATAGCGACATTCTTTCATTTGGAGCTCGAATCGGTTTCTACCAACTCACGAGCAATCTAATGAAAGAGCCAGTGACTGTTGATTTCAAAGGTTTAGCTAATGGGCAAAGTTTCGGTTTTTGTGGTCCAAAGGGTTTGACACTCATAGCAGAAAACGCTAATGATGGTACAGGAAAGGCTCTAAGTGGCGCTGAAATTTATATCAAAGGATTGGCGGGCAATTGTTTAGGCTATGGTGCTTTGGAAGGATTTATCGCGGCCATAGAATGTGGAGATAGAGCAGGAATTAGATTGAGTTATAAAGCCAGAGTGGTGGTTAGGAAGTTAGGTAACAATGCTTTTAACTTCATGACTGGAGGTTGTGGCTTGATTCTTGGTGATGAAAGATATTATGAGGATCTGAAGGCGAATTTCATTCCAAAAGAAGGCAATTTATTCAGAGAAGATCATATTGTCGGGCCGAACCTCGGGTCTGGGTTCACAGGAGGAGTGATAATATTACCTAGACTCTTAGATGAAGAGCTTAGAAAAAAAGGATTTATCAATAAATCCATGTTGGCTATAAAGCCCACATCATTAGAACTCCAAGACCTCAATAACCTCAAAGAAGATCTCCTTAAATTTAACAGAAACATCCCTAATGATTCTTTAGTGATCTCATTGCTAAGCAAATCAGATTCCGAACTGTCAAATTATTTCCTTAAATATGAGCCCAAAGCCATTCCAACTGTCAGTTCCCAATCCAAAGAAGAACCCAATGCAAAGAAACCCTCATTAATACCCCAAACCTCCCTCCAATTCCAATCTTCTTCCTCCAATTTAGATACCCTCATCAATACCTCTCAATCTCAACCCATCAAATCCTGTTCATCCACCATTTCCGCTTTAGAAAAAACCCTCTCCAAACTCAATCTCAACACAAATGAAACAAGCCAAAATCCATTAGATTCCTCTCCTATAACAATCCCAGATCCAGTAAACACTTCTCATGAATTCGATTCTTGTGGTGTTGCTATGCTTGCCTCTCTCAACAGAGTCCCCTCACATGATCTAGTAATCAAAGGACTTCATATGATCGCCAAATTCCAACATCGAGGCTCTATAGGCATCGACCCCAAGACCGGAGATGGTTGCGGAATCATGTGGTTTGGTTTCCAGAGCTTTTTCCAGAAAAAAATGCCTTATGTAAAACAAATACAAAACCATCCTTTCGGGGTAATTTTCTTAGCTTTTCCAGAAGAATATGGCTTCAATGAAGCCAAGGAAAGATATTTTTATCAGGTTGTTCAGATTGAAGGGTTAGAAATAGTGGGGATGAGAAAAGTCCCTGTAGATAATGATTATTTAGGTTATATGGCCAAACAACAAAGCTATTTTTATAAACAATATCTAGCCATTAATAAAGAAAATCCTAATGATGTTGATGCTTTGGAGCTGAAATTGATGAGAATTAGGCTAAGATTTGAATTTGAGCTTCAAAAGGAGAAAAACAAACTGATCCCACATATTTTCAGCTCTTCATCTCAATATATTATTTATAAAGGTCTCTTTAGAGAGAAATATTTCAAGGATTATTTCATTGATATGCAAGATCATTATTTCGAGGCTTCACTTGCCATAAGTCATGTGAGATTCGCTACAAATACTCTACCACAATTCAAGAACATTCAACCTTTGGCTAGATTAGCCAATAATGGTGAAAATAACAACTTGGCTTTAATTGAAAGATTCATTTCAGAAGATCCTTTCTTAAAGGACACCTTGGGCTTAACTCCCGATTTATGGACAATGAGTGATTCTCATATTTTATCATTATTTTTGGATTATTATTTCCTGAAGCTCTATGATAAGAAATCTGATAATAGAGCTTTTAAGATCCTGAGATCTGTAATGCATCCTTATTATCCTTTAGAACTTGAAAGTTCAATCATTAGTCATTATTATAATCTTTTTGGATTGCCATTTGAAGGTCCTAATGCTAGTGTAGCTTTTTTAGATCAGAAGGTTGCTCTTTATAGAGATAGAAATGGGTTCAGACCATTAAGAGGGTTGATTAATAAGGATATGGTTTATGTAGGGTCAGAGTTAGGGGCAATAGAAATGGAAGGAAAGGCCTTTAATTTACCTCCAGCTGAGCCTGTTTTCTTTGATGTGAGCAATAAAAGAAGAGAATTCGGGTTTTATTCAGAATCAAAAGAAGAATTGGAAAGGATCATGAACCAATGGAATTTCTTGATCAAGCCTTCAAATGAAGTCAAATTGTTAAGCGAGATTGGCTCTCAATATCTGAGAAAAATTATTTCAAGTGATTTCACAAGCAATGAATTGAAATTAATTAAGATGAGAGCTAATTGGACAGAAGAGCTTGATGAGACTATCATGAAGAAAATGTTCAAAGGAGAAGAATTAATGAGTTCAATGGCTGATCAAGGCCCAATCGAAGCTTTGGTCTTTGGGTCATTTATTGACGTGAATGGAATGTTCAAGGCCAAATTCTCACAAGTCACGAACCCCCCATTAGCCAAAAAGGAGGAAGAATGCTTTATGTCTTTATTGACCTATATAGGCAAGAAACCCAGTTTTGAAGAATTAGCCTGTGAATTCAGTAAAAACACTCCTCCCAAAGGATTGATCTTATCTTCTCCAATAGCAGATAATTATGAACTGGCTAGTATCCTATCGGATTCAAGGATAAAATCAGCTGATATCCCAATGACTTATCAAATAGATGGTTTCGAAGACGCCATCAAAATCCAATTGAACCTCATTGCTCAATCGGCAATTTCTCTAGTAGTCGATCATAAAGTCAATGTCATCCATTTAACTGATTTCCAAATTGATCCCAACAGTAATCTTGGCGTCATCTCTCCCATCTTAGTATGTAGTGTGGTAGATCGTGCTTTAATGACAGCTGGTATCCGAAGAGACGTCTCTATAATCCTGAGTGCTTCCACTCTCCTTATTGGTCGTGATATGGCTCAAGCTATATCAATTGGAGGTGTTGATCTAGTTCATCCATATTTACCTTTCATTAAAGACCCTGAAGACCACACGATATCAAAGGAATCTTTTAATAAACAATGCCAAAATTACAAAGAGAAACTCAAACAAGAACTTCATGGATTTATGGCTAGAATGGGCATTTCCAGCGTCAGTGCATATAGAGGAGCTAAGGTCTTCCAAGCCTTTGGGTTAGATCCTGATTTGGCAGCATTATTTGGAGTTCGCAGTGAATTTGGAGGCTTTGGATTAAGGGAATTGGCCCAATTAATATATTCGAACCATTCCGCACCTAAACTCAAAGGTTTCGGTAAATATGATGGTCTTACAAGAGAATTTATCTGGAAGGCTGAAACTGCTCAACTTGCTATAAAAGCATCACGTTCTTTAGAAGTAAATGAAGAAAAAGAATTCTTCTTGAGATATGAGCGCGAAGCGGATCTTTTGAAGAAAGGCAATCCTCGAGGTTGGTTAAAGCTAATGAAACCTTCAATTTGGTCTGATCACAACCCTCTTCCAATTTGTATTTTGGGAGGAGGAGCTGCTGGTTTTTATCAAGCAGAAGCCTTAGTCGATACTAAGCTTCCAGTAAAAATCACGATCTTGGAAAGTAAACATGTGAATTTATTTGGATTAGTGGGTGAAGGAGTAGCCCCTGATCATTCTTCCACTAAGAAACAAGGCTATATTCTTCAAAAATGTCTAGAAGAGGATACCGTTGATTATTATGGAGGTGTAGAAGTTGGTGTAGATATAACGATTGAAACTCTGAGATCGAAGTTTTCTTGCATTATTGATTGTAGAGGTGCTCATGAGGATGTTAAGTTGGGAATATCAGGAGAATCTTTACCTCAAGTGCTCTCAGCTAGCCGTGTCTATAGAAGTTATAATGGAGTCTTTGATCCAAAAAAAACTGAAGAATGGCCTTTTAATCAAAAATCAAGAAATCCATCTATAGGAATCATAGGTAGTGGCAATGTTTCTGCTGATCTTGCGAGAATCTTATTAGCTGATCAATCAAGTCTGGAGGAAACCACAATAAATCCAAATTTCCTGATGAGTTTAAAAGATCAAGGACCACAAATTGTTTATATTTTCGCTAGAGGAGGACCACAAGATTCGAAGATTTCCCTCAAGGAGCTTGAAGAAATCGCAGAAGCTGGCTTTTGGATTAGTAGTTGGTTCGATTTATCATTGATTCCTTCAAAGATGGATGAAAAACAACGTGATTTATTGACTTTCTATAGTAAATTCCTCAACAATCCCAAACCCAACTCGGGTCTCAAAAGATTATATTTCTATTTCCAACATACCCCATCCAGTTTTCAATCAAGTGGAGAGGATGTTGAATTAAGATTCTCTAACCAGAAAAATAAATTTCGATTCAGAAATGTGATAACTGCTTTGGGAAGAAAACCTTCATCTATGATAGGGAAAGGCACTGATTATGTCACTGGTTGGGCTTCTGGAAGAGGAGGCAACTTGAAATCAGCAGAAGAAAGCGCCAAATTAACCACGGCCACTTTTACCAAAGATTTCAAGGAAAATAAGTTCAAACCAACTTATGATGTTCAAAGCCCGGAAAATGAAACCTGGCATTTGAAATGTCCAGTCAACAAGCAGGAATTTCTAAATATTCTGACCAAAGTCCAGGAGAAAAAATTACTCATAAGAACGGCTAATGATTTCCAGGTTGCGAAAGCAAGCTCAAGCAACCAAAATCAACCCAATAATGCCAAAAAAAGAAAGGTTTTGGATCCTAATTTGTTTAAGGAAATCAAACAAGATCCTGAAAATTTGACTATATATAATGGCGAAAACGTATTTACAGTGCCCGTTAAGACGAATGTCAATTTATTAAAGACCTTGAAAAAAATGCAACAGGAAAATTCTGAATTCACGAATGCGATTCCAGATTATGAATGCGATGGAGATGGCACTTGTGGTACCTGCGGGTTCGATGTTATTATTCAAGGAGGCAATGAAGTGAAGCAAGGAAAAAAAGAAAAACAATTGCTGGAAATCAATGGATACACAGAGAAAAGCGTGTTGAGTTGTCAACATTCTTGTGATAAAATGAAAGGGTATGTTCTTTATGTCGATAAGAAGAAGGCAGAGAAAAAGACAAATGAAACGGGTCAACAATTGTGAGTTATAATAGAGAAAGCTTTAATTTGTTTAAAGGGTTAAGGAAGAAAGCAGCTTCATTTACTTTAATTTTGAATATTTAATTAATATATTTAAATTTTATTTTTTGAAGAAAAATTTAGTGTTTGCATAAATTCAAATTGTTTTCAAACCAACAACTAAACCAAATAATTTTTTTTAAATTGGGGTTTTAATA
>Ga0302186_10002230_pt1 | contig 15104 bp, 19 predicted proteins | sample II_Bog_E1_2_FD_198782 | JGI IMG/M metagenome (GOLD analysis project Ga0302186, IMG submission 198782) | Peat permafrost microbial communities from Stordalen Mire near Abisko, Sweden - II_Bog_E1_1 | ecosystem: Environmental > Terrestrial > Soil > Wetlands > Peat | place: Sweden: Abisko... | reverse complement strand
TTTTGAGCTCCAGTAGTAAGGTTTCTTAAAGTTGTTAAGCCAAAAGCAGAATTACTATATCCAGTTATATTATTGCCTGATAAAGATCTATAACCAAAACCTGTATTTTGTTTATTGGTTACATCTATTATACCAGATGTTATGTTGTTTACTTTAAAATTTAAAGAAACAGCATCTGTTGTTCCTATAAAATTAGAGGTATTAAGGCCACTATTGCCAGTAACAGACCAATTCATCATTGTAATCACATTACCATAATTATCTACACCTAAACATTGAACACCATTACTTGCTAATCCAGCAATTATTTCATTTGACATTGTTACTGTACCTCTGAAATAAGCAGAATTATCGCTACCTTTAATTTCAAAATAAGAATTACCAGAAGGAGGCCCAATTGCAAAACCATCTGTTGAACCTGAACCTGTTACAATTGTTAAAGGAGTAGATACCGTATTATAATTATATGACCCTATATTATATCCCATTCTCCAATTACCATCTGAATTACCATTAAAATAAATATATTGATTAGAAGCTAAAGCTATATTACCTCCTGATAATAATCCAGAAAATGTAGTTCCAGAACGTCTAATATTAATATAATTTCCTATACTATCATATCCTTGAATAGTGGTGTCTGAAATAATTAATCCACCTTCGTCTGCATATAAAGTTGTGGTCCCTGCATTATAATTTCCATATCCACCATTATAAATTATTAAACCAGATCTTTGAGCATTTGAAATATTAGTAACTGAAGTCTCTACATAATTTGAATCTAATAAAAAGAAATATGAAGAATCTAATCTGCCATCATAAGATATGGTAAAATCATTATTTAAAGGGGATAAAATAGAAGTTCTTCTAATTAAACTACCACCTAAACCAATATGACCAGCAATTATAGTATCACCATTATAAATTGGCATTACGTTTTGTAACCCGTTTAAAATAGTATTTAATTTAACTGCTGTTATTTGATTACTCCCATTTGGTGTTATTGTACTATTTATTCTAGATCTCAAAGTTGCTGTATCAAAAATATTATTTATTAACTGTGCATTTAAATTATTTATAATCAACAAAGAAATTATTGATAGAAATAATATTTTTATTTTATTCATTTTTTTATTTTTATATATTAAAGTCATTATTAAAATCATTATTAAAATCATGATCTTGTTGGGGAGATGTATTTGGTTGTGAATTAGAATTTTGAGATGTAGTATTTATCTCAGCATTAAAACATGCTTGTTGCTCGGGAGTATTTTCTGTTGGATAATCTGTTAATTGAAACTCGTATTGATTTATATTATAAACATTTTTTGTTTCAAAACTACATTTAGAATCAGAAACAACTAGATTTAAAGAAACTTGGTTTGGTCTTTCAATCTTTTGCATCTTAGATAAATCTCTTGTGTAACACCATAATCTTAAATTATAAGTAGTTAAATATAAAGTTCTTTGTTCTACATCTTCTCTATTAATTAACTCAACCTCTCCAATTGTTCCTTGTTCAGTTGGACCTATTACAAATCTTTCTCCATCATGAATAATTATATTTCTTTTATTTCTAAAATAGTCAGTCATCTGTTCATCTATCTTATTAGTATGTTCTCTATAATTTGATATAAAAGACAATTCATAATATAATATTCTATGAACTGGTGGTTCTGTTATATAATCTTCAATCACAATTCCATTTGCTTTTTTCTTAGGTATAGAATAAATAACCTGTTTGTAACCTGGATTAGTTCTCCATTGAGTTTTAGAATCTTTTCTATAAAATGTGAAAAAAGGTAAATTTAAAAACCCTTGACTTTGGTCAAATTGTACATAATTTTGTTGTTGGACAGATGAATACTCTGCATCTAATAATATTAAAGGCATAGGCCTATTGTTAATTAAAAACCTTTGGTCAAATTCTCTGAAAACTGATTGGTCGATATTCTCTAAACTAATTGACTTTAGATTAAAATTTGTAGGTAAGTTTACATAATTTGATGGGTTGTTTATACCAGAAATATTGTAATTACCCACCAGATGTTTATAGTCTGTTTGAAAACCTTGTGCATTTATACTTCTTTTCTTTAATCCCATTTAAAATTATTTATCTAAGAATAAATTTTACTCTTCTTAATATTTAAATATCATTTTTTGAAATAGTTTACTTTAAAATATTTAATTTCGTTCTTAATTAAAGTATCAATATGACTATAGAGAAAGATTCAATTTTAAAAAATCTTAGTTATGAAATGATAAAAATTAATTGGAATAAAAATCCTGTTAAAATGGATTTATTTCTATCGTTTTTAACTATTAAAGTTGAAAGAAGTTATAATCATTTAGGTAGTTTTACCGGTTGGTCATTACTTTTTAATAAAGAAATAAAATTAGAGATAGGTGGCGGTACAGTAAAAGGTATTGAATATCTTAATGATTTAAAATATGGAGAAAAATTAGATAACCCATATAATAATTATGTAACTCCATTTTATTTATTTGATATTTTAACAGAAGAAGGCAAGAAATTCTTTCTTGGTTATTATAAAGAAGAAATTGATAAAACTTTAAAAAATCAAACGGATAAAGTAATATCATTAAGTAATCAATTAAAAGATAATAAAAATTTGCTTATTAATATGGCTGATGAATATCATAACCTTTTAAAATAATTATATGACAATCAAAGAGCAACAAACAATAGAGAATCTTTCTAGAATGGTAATAGAGTTAAAAGCTTCAAATGAAAATTTTAAAACAACTGCTTTATCTTTAATTGAAAAATTAAACACTAAAGTAGAAGAAAAACATATACCTCTAACTCTTGAACAAACTTTATTAAATACTGTTCAGTCTTCTATGCAAAAAGCATTTTCTGAATCTTTAACTGGTTATAATTCCCCTTTACAAAAATATGTTTTAAACATTGTTTCTAAACACCAAACACAAATTGAATCTGTATTTAATGAAGCAGTTAATGAAGTAATTTCAACAGATGAATTTAAACAAAATGCAAAACAGGTTTTACTTCATAAAATTTCTAAATCTATGCTATCAGGTATTGATGGTAGTGTTGAAAAAACAATTAATTTAATGAAGCAAGACCCAATTTTTAAAAGCAAATTAGTTTTAGCAGTTAATAATATTGTTCTTGAATTCTTAGCAAATCCATCTTAATTCAACTTAGTTTACTTAATTAACTATATCTTTATAATGTAAATTAAAACAAAAGAATAAAATTAATTCTAAATTTTCAATTATTATTTATGCAAACCAACAACAAATCAACCGATTTTAGCTATTGTTTATTGATTTTATTTGTTTATTTGTTATTAACTTCTTTTTATTTTATGAGGTTATTAATTTTTAAGATTGAAATGCCAAAAGGTTTAACAACTGGTGAGCATAAGTTATTATCTAAATTTTAAACAATGTTTGAAAATTTCACTACAACTGAACTTAAAGAAAAGGCTGAAAAGCTAGAAATAAGAATAAGAGAATTAAGAAATCAACCCAATAGCAGACAATCTGCGGTAGGCGGATTAATACAGGAAGCTTGGGTAATAAGAGAATGGGAAAATAAAGATGAAGAACTTGGAAAAATAAAAGGTGAGATTAGAAAAAGAGAGACACCTGATGAAACTGAAGAATTATATTTCATTTGTTACGATGCAGAAAATTATCATATTGTCCCTTATATAATTCAACATGGAATTTTAAAAAGTGGTGGTTTATTACCTAATTATTTTATTGGTAGGCCAAAAGAAGAACATGATTCATATATTATTGGACGGCATGAAAAACAAAGTACTAAAATTGAAATAATTGATTCTTCTATAGAAGAACCTCATGGTGGGCAAGGAGACAAATTAGGTAATATCACAGTTAAATTAAATGATAAAATTTTTATTTTCAATACAAAATATAGAATACCTATAGAATCTAAAGATTATTTTTATATTGAATTTTATGAAAAACATATTAATTTATCAGGAGAAGGTAACCAAGCAAATAAATATCAAAGAGCAATGATTGCTTATGCCTTTGCTTACGAATTTAGAAACAAATTTTTACCAAATAAAAACATCTGTATAAGATGAAAAATATAATAAATTTTATTTTTTTATTACCTGGTATTTTATATATTATAATAGCAATTTTTTACCTTTTAAGATATCATTTTTATAATATTGAAATGCCTAAATGGTTAACAGAAGGGGATGAAGATTTTTTTATTTAATTTTAAAATATTTTATGCAAGAAATTATTCAAATAACTAATAGAAAAAGTCTTATAATTGATTCAGTTGATGGAGAAATTGAATTAACTATATGTGATGGTAGAGATGAATCAACTGTTTATTTATCTAAAAAAGAAACAGAAAAATTACTAGAACACTTAACTGAAGCTTTAAATCAAATATAAAATATGTTTACAATCAATTTAACAAGACAGCAATTAAGTGATTTATTCTTTTATCATGAAAAGAAAAATATAAATTCTTTATATCCTGAATATTCTGGCTTTGAAAACATTACATATCCAAACACTGTTGAAATTCAACAAGCTTTAGGGAAAGATGCTAAAGAATTTGCAGAATTATTAGGTAATCAAATTGATTATAGCTGGTTTATAGCATTATATAATGAACGAACTTAAATTTATCTAACAAATATTTATACTAAATAGATTTTTTTATAATTAAAAAAGGTTTTACTTTTATCTCGCATTAGAAAATAACAAAAACAATTATCAAATGGCAAATATTAACAAACCAGAAAAATTAACAGCAGAAGAATTAAAAGAACTTACTGATTTTATTGGTACTTCTGTATTGCGTAATTATACCTTTCCTTCTCAATCTGTAGGTGTTTCTTCAAATACCGTGCAAGATATGACCAGGATGTCAATACCATCACTTGAAAATTATGGTGATTGGGTTGAAAAACAAAATCAATCATCTGGTTCTTCTTTTAAAGGTAGAAAAGGTCCTAAGAAGTTTGGTAATGTTTTAGCCAGTGATTTAGTAAAGTTTTTGTTAAACTTGATTAAATACAAAGAGTACGAAGAATATCTTGAAAGACTTGAAAACAAAAAAATTACCCTTCAATCTAAACTGGATGACTTAAAAACTCCAGAAGAACTAAGGAAGGAGTTAAAAGAACAATTGGCAGAATTAGAAACTGCTTAAATATAATTGGAAGCACTTATAATAAAAACAAACATTTTGGTTCAATCCCAAAAGCATGCTCTGCCGAAAGGCATTCGCGTACTGTAAATGGTTACAATAATTTAGTGCTTTTAAAAATAATTAGGAACACTTAGAATAACTAAAACAAAAACAAGATCTGAACATTTGATAAAGTTAGTGTTCTTCAAACTTAGTCAGGGTCGTGCGGATATTAGCACATGAGAAAAGGAAAACCAAGACACTTATAATCCAAAAAATAAAACAACAATTGGAGTTAAATTTAATTAGTGTCTTTAAATTTTAAATTATTTCTAAATGTATGATATTTTAAAAACAAAAGAAAGGCATAGAAAAAGAAATAAAAAATTTTATTCTTTTATTATACAATTTTTAGCTTTTAGAATAATAGTTATAATTATTTTAATTTGGTGCTTTTATCAATTTGTTAAATAATCAAATTAGTTCTTTAAAAATACTGAAGTTTCTTATAAAATAAAGATTATTATATAATCCAACTTTGGGTCATTGGTTCGAATCCAATCTAGAAATAGTAGCTCAGTCTGGTTAGAGCAAAAGTTTCATAAAGAATATTTAGAAACTTTCAAAATTTCATTTAGCTCTTTTACATTATTAATATTGTAGTCACTTATAATCCATAAACAACAATTCCATTTGATAGGACGGGATGTTCGTTCGATTCGAGCCCTCTCAACAAATACTAATTTAAATTGAGAGGTGGTCCAATGGTTAGGGCACGTAAGTTTTTAGTGACTTTTAGAAAAATCTTTATGATACTTATAATAAATTAAAACAATAGATCAAAGCAGATCAATTACCTCTTAAGTAATATGTGGGGCCTCGAAACCCCTTGTAAATTTAGTATCATTTAAAATTGTCTTTAAAAGGTCACGTACTTAATTTTCTTAAAATTCTGTATTGTGGCCTTTCTTTTTTTCATCATTTAAATTAAAAAACATTCAACACAATGAAAACATTGCAAGCAAAAATTAACAAAAGTGAAAATCCATTTTATGGCTCTTCTAAATTGTTGAATATGTTTCAACAATTACCTAAGATGGGTAGTGCTCCAATCAAAACTTCTATTTATTCTTATTTAACCGCTGCATACGACGAATGTTCAAATGATGAGCAAAAGAAAGAATTGTTTTATACCATTCTTTTTTCTATAGGTGATGTTAATAACCGTGAACATAATTTGTTTTCTGTAAAGAAAATGAAAGATGTAGATCAAGGTGGTAATTCATTAAGGAAAGCTTTCTTTTATTGTTTAGAATGGATGTTAACTTTTAATGAAGAAACAAAAAATCAATTTTATGAATTTTTGCCTATAATTAGTGAATACACTAATATTGAAAATTTGTTTTTACATCAATTAAGAACTGATAGAAAGAAGGGTAATGTTACTGAAAAATTGATGTTACCTATTGATATTGAAAAAGTAACGTCTTATATTGCTTCTGTTATTAATAACCCACGTACTACAGATATAAGCCATACTTTATGGGCTAAATTTTTACCACGTCCTGATTTTTCTGTTAGGAAAAGAACAAAAACTGTTTTAAAAGGTAGAGAAAAATCTGTTGAAAAAATAACAGGTAAAAAATTAGAAGCAGGTCAAACTTTTATTCTTAGGAAGGAATTAAAACCTGAAACTAAATTAAAAGAACAATTTGAATTTAATTTTATTTCTTCTTTATCTAAGAAATTAGGTTGGGAAATAATTAAGTATCCTAAAAATACTAAGTTCAAAGGCTTGGAAGAATATAAGAAAAAGTATTTGAAAATGACTGAGGCTCATTTATTTTCTTCAAAAGAGATTTTAAATTGGGATAGGGATGCAATTATTAATTGGTTTAACACTTTGCCTTCTTCAGCTAGGTTCAGGGTACAAAAGCGTATATTTAATTTAGACGCTACCAAAAATCAAGTATCCACAAAAAAATGGATTACTAAAAATGGTGAAGACATTGCTGATATATATGAAATTTGGCAGAAGGGTAAATTAGCTGCTCAAGAAACTTTATTATCTTTTACTACAGAAGATAAAAAGAATATGTCTAAAACAGAATTAAAACAATTTGAAAAAGCTGCTAAAGTAAATACTGCAGGTGAAACTATTGTTAATGTTTTAGCAAAATTAAAAGCAACTAATTTAAGTGCAACAGAAGCAAAATTAGTTTCTCAGTCAGTTATTGATAAAATAAAATGTGATGTGCCTGTTTTAGTTTTTGCTGATATATCAAGTTCAATGCAATCAAGCAGTGTAATTATTGAGGGAGTTAATTTTACAGCACATGAACTTGCTTCTATAGCAGCAACTGCATTTTTAACAAAGAATCCAGATCCAGATTTAAAAGGTTTGTTTGGTGTGTTTTCTACTCAAACAATTATGTTGTCTGATTATAATTATTCTAAATCTAAGTCTCAATCAAGAACAAATAGATTTACTTATAAACAAAATGAAACACAATTAACTAAAAATGCTAGGTTGATTGACACTTCTAAACATTTCATTGATAATCTTAAAAATATAAGAGAGGTAATGAATGCTTATGACTTTGGTTCAACCAATATTCAATCAATCGCTACTTGTTTAAAAGAATGGGTTGATAGTGACAAAACTGTTAGAAATGAAAGGATTGAACAAATATTAAAATACCCAGTTATATTAGCAGTTTCTGATGGTGATTTAAATGGATGGGGAACCTCTAAAGAAACTTTATTAAAATTCCAAAGTGATATGAGGCAATGGTTTGGTTGGGATGGTATTATAGTTATTTGGGATGTTAAAAGAGAAACTTATGGTGATGGTAATAAATTTGATGATGTTCAAAATGCTATGTACTTTGGTTCAGCTAACATATCTGTTTTAAACCAAATATTTCTTAATATAAATGATCTTGATATTGTTGATACTTATTTACCTTTGCTTGCTTTATATCGTTCAAATAGATATGAGCCAGTTAGAGAATTAGTAAATAGAAAAATTAAAAAATCAAGGAAAATTACAGAAGATGTAAAAGTTTCTTAAATACTGTTTAGCAGGTGGGTGTAGAAGTTAAAGACTACGAATTAATTTTTGTAGTCTTTTTCTTTTTCAATTATTTAAAGATAAATAGGGAAAAGAAATGCCTTTTACTTCATCATCATTTATTAGATCTTATTTATCAACGGATAAGTTTCTTGCAATACAAGATATTAATTCTATTAAGAAATTTAATCTTAGTATTTGTAGGTATCAAAAATCTTATGTTTCAAGTAATCTTCTATATATTATATTTCATGATGACAACCCAGTTAAAAGTTACTCATTAGATTTTTCATCTAATGGAGATGCTTTAATTGCTTTAACTAATTTAAAAACAGCGGTTAATTCTTTAAGAATAAATTGTTTAGAGTTTGCAACTTCATCAGGTTCTGGTACAAGTATAACTTCAATTACCTATGCTAATTATAAATCTGGGGCTTCTGGAAACACTTTAATACCTTTATCTTGGTATGATGTTACAGACGTCGCCAACGCTCTAGGATTAGGTTCTGGGCTTATTTATAGAGTACTTGTTAAATCAAGTATAGATAGTTATCCGGAAGGAGTTTTGAATTCATCTACCACTAATATAGCAATTAAATTAAATACAATTACCAATAAAGTAATTTATTATTATGATGAAACTAATCAATATAAATTTTATAATTCTTCTTTTACAGATAATACCACAACCTCAAGTTCTAAAATTGAAGGTAAAGATAGTACTTTAACATTTGCAAATAGCACAGGATTATATTTAGAAAATAGCACATGTACTTTAAATACTTGTACAAATGTTTATTCTAGAAATTCTTTAATAACTGCATCTAATTTATCTTCTTGTTATTTTGATGGTATAACAGCTAATAATTTAACATCTAGTTATGCAGGAGGATTTTCTGATATAACAGTTAACAAAACAGATTCAATTGGTAAAAAAGGAAATAATTCTCAAACATTTGATAGTACGTCTACTTTAACTTATAATTTAGTTGCTTACTCAGATTTAATTAATCAAACAATTACTGTTAATGAAAGTGATCAGAATTATGTTCTTAATTTAGATAATCCTTTCTTAAATGCTAATGCAGAATTTAGAATAAATTTAATTGGTATTGGTACTAATAATATTGCAATTCATAATAAATTAGATAATTATTTAATAACTACAGTTTATAATTCTTTAGATTCTGTTATTTTAATTTTTAAATGGAATATAAATACTGAAAGGTTTTATTTAGATTCATATGGAGCTTATAAAACTTCAATTGCTCAAAATAGAATTATAATTACGCCTACTGCAAATCAAACTATTTTTAATTTATCAATTACCAATCCAAATAATGTTAACTTAATTGAAGTTTATTTAAATGGGCAAAAATTAGTTATGGGTATTGATTTTACTTTTACAAGTCCAAATACAATTACTTATTTAAATCCTGATAATATTGCATTAGAAACTACAGATGAAATTGAGGTTTTAATCTTTTAATAAATTTGATATTTAAATTATAAAATGACACAGAAAAGGAAGTTATTAACAGAAAAAGAAATATTAGATGATATTTTAAAATCAAGTTTGAATGAAGCAGTTGATTTTAATAGTCTTTTGCAAAAGGTAAAAAAATATTCTAAACAAGGTTTATTAACAGCGTCTATTTTATCTTCTTTAATGGCTTCGCCTAAATTAAGTCATGCGGAAAAAGGAAAAATAAAATCTATTGCAACTGTTTCTAATTCTAAAACAAAAGATTCATCTGCTATTAAAAACAATAATGATTCATCTAATGTTTCTAATAATAATAGAAATAATAATAATATAAAAACTACCGTTATAAAAGATAAAGATAATCAAGGTTATGCTTATTTTGGTGATTATTCAAATACAATTAAAGAAGAAGGTTGGGTACCAGTTGAATCTAATAATGATTTTACTTCTTTTAGATGTAGATATGATTTATTTAATTCTATTATGATTGATGGTAAATCAACTGGGCAAATGTTAATAATTGCACATAAAAATAAACAATTTGATTTAGTTATTAATGATAAAAATAATAATCATCCAAATCAATTTATTTATAAAGGCGTTGATATAAATACTATTATGAATTATACCAGAAAATTTATTGGAAATAGAGTTGATGATATAAAAGATTCTTATGCAAAAGGTAAAGAACCTTCTATTATTAAATCAGAAAGTTTAAAAAAGAATAAAACAAAGATAAAAGAAAGTACTGAAGAAATTGCTATTAAATTATTAATTGAAAAGATAGAAAAAATAACTAATAAAAAAGTGGTTTTAAATGAATCTATTCAAGATTTAGATAAAGGATATCATGATGTTAGAATAACTTTAAGAGCTTTAGGCTTAAATGATAAAATTAAAATTCAAAGAACTTTAAATCATATTATAATAAATTTTATAAAAGATCATTCTCCTAAAGAATCAAATTTACTTGCAAGTTCTATAATAGAAAAAGGTTATAAACAGTTGAAAGATAAAACACTTAAAGACAAAGTTTACTATAATTTAAAAAATGATAAAAATGTAATTATTCTAATTGAGGAATAATAAATAATAAATAAATGAAAATAGCTTCAAAACAAATATCAAGAATATTATCTGCTTTTACTAAAATTACAGGTATTTCAATTACTAGCACTTCTAGTAATGTTGATGTTACCTCTGCCTTAACTTCTGCTTTATCAACTGCAGGAGATAATTCAACAGCTGTTCCTTTAGTAAATAGTTCTGGTGGTACAGTAGCTGGCGTGGTAATAACCGCACCTTCAAATAGATGTGAAATATATGATAGCACTACTAAAATAAAAATTCAAACAGCTGCAAATTATGAAGTTTATGGTAAATTAACTTATTCTTCCCCTAGTTATACTTTGTCTTTTTATTATTTAGATAATACAGGAACAGAAAATGCATATACATTTGCATCCAACGAAACAATAGATTTTGACTTCGTTTATAGATTTACTTTAGATCAATTGCCAGCAGATTCTATCGTTGCTATAATTACTAAAAATATTAATCAAGATCCTAAAAGCACAGGTAGTACATTAAAGGCAGAAATATTAACCGTAACTGGAACAAATGTTTTAAGTGCCGTTAGCATAGCTCCAAATACTTCTTATCCTATTTCTTTAATAATTAATGGACAATCAATAGATAATTTATCAGGGTCACCTGCCTTTACAGTAAGTGGAACAGCAGTTACTTGGAGCCAAACAAATGCAGGTTTTGCTTTAAATACAACAGATTACGTAGTTATAAGATATCAAATCTAATTTGAAAAAATATAAATTAAATGCTTTTAAAAAGTAAACAACTAGATCTAAATGATTTAATCAATGGATTAATAACTTACATGAATGCTAATTCTGGAGTAAATACTACATGGTTTAATTTTATTATTTCTAATATTAGATCAAAATTGAATACTATTTTTTTTACCTTTACTTCAGCCACAAATACCTACACAAATACTAATTTAATCTCTACTACAATTTTATCTGTAGTTAGAGAAGGTGTTACCTTAACTTTAGGTGGAACAAGTGATGAATATCAATTTAATGGAACTACAGGCACAATAACTTTTGGTTCTACAGTTAATATAGGAGAAAGAATTATAATAGTTTCTTTATAAAATTTTTTAATAGTAAATACTTCTTAAAATTTGTAAGAAGTATTTTTCATGATTAAATTACCTTAATTATAAATATTCATTATAATTTAGATTATCTATTATTAAGTCCAATATATTTGGAAATGTGAAGAAAATTTATTATATTTGATATGAAACCTCATATAAAGAAGATTAATATAGAGAATGAGGAAATCTCCCAAATATAATCTGAGACGAATAGAGATAATTAAATAATCTTTTTATAAAAAGTCTTATATGATAGTTGATTATAAAAAGAATTCATCTCTATTTAAATCGTTTCCTTTTGAAAAAAGAGAAGATAACTGTTTTTAATAATTGATGATTAATAAAAGTAAACTAATTATTAATTAAATAGGATAAATACAACCTCTTCGGCTGTAATTATTGTATTTTCTTTCAAATTAAATAAGTAGAGTATTAAAATATTTCTTCAATTTGGGAATTTTCTTTTCAAAGGTTCTTCAAATACAGAAAGAACCAAATCAAAGAAAATTAGTATTTAAGATATAATTCAAATTTGATTTTACTTTTGTTTTCTTCAATTATAAAATATAAATTGAAATAATTATAGACAAATGAAAGAAACATTAATTTATTTATTAGGAATTTATTTAGGATTATTTATATTATTGCATATAGTATTGTTTATTAAAAAAATAAAATATATGAAATATAGTAAATCTACTAAGTATTTTAAAGAAATAAAATATACAAGTAAAAATTAAATTAAAATGTCTGATAAAATTCATTTACATTTTGATAGCCCTGCCACTGGTTCTATAGGAGAAATATCAAGAGATTTAGAACCCATTTTAAAAGAATCTTTTATACTTACTTGTGAGTATAGGGATGAAATACCTGTTGAAAGAGAAATTTTATTATGTCATTTTCTTAATAGAGCAATAGTTAAAAATCAAATATTTAATTCTTTCAAATATAAAATTTTAATTCAACCAGTTGATGGGAGTATTTTTGTAAAAGAAGCTATAGAAAGTTTCAATAAATTTGATTTAATCATCTGCCCTGCTTTAGCCTCTAAAAATATTCTTATTAATAATGGAGTAAATGTTAAAATAGAAGTTATACCAAATTATTATAAAAAAGATATTTTCACAAAAGAAATATATACTCCTATTGATAAATATATACCTGAAAATAAAATTATTTTATATCATGAATCAACCTTTCATCCAAGAAAGGGAATTGAATTATTATATGAAGCTTTCATAAAGGCTTTTTCAAATACCAAAGATTATAATAATGTGGTTTTAATATGTAAAGATGGTTCATTTAATTTTAAAACATTTGATAGAATAGAATCTTTAAAAAGAGACGCTATTAATTTACAAAAGAAATTTGTAAATCCATCTACTATATTAAAAATAAGTAATGAATTATCATATAAAGATTTAAAACAATTATGGCATAGAGCAAACATATATGTTTCTTTTTCTAAAATTGAAGGATTTGGAATACCATTATTAAGACATTATGTAATGGGCAAAAGTGTTGTTATAATTGATAATAAAAATAGTGGTCATCATGATTTTTTAAATCAAGAAAGTATTTATTCAGTTCCTGCGAAACAAGTAAATGCTAAAGATGAATTTATGTGGTTATATTCTAAGGAGACAGAATGGGCAGTTCCTAAAATTGATGATTGTATCTCAATATTAAGAAAAGCCGTTTCAAATTATAAACAAGGAATAAATAGAACAATAGAATCAGATTTAAATAAAGAAAAGAAAATTGATTTTTATAGTTATGAAAATATAGGTAAATTATATGTTGAATTAATTAAAAATAATTTTAATTCTAAAATTTCATTTAATGGTAAGATTTAAAGCAGATATAGATTTTGGTGATACTTTATATATGAAAGATGACCCAGATCAACAACCTTGTACATTAGTTCAAGTTATTTTACAACCAGGAAGCCATAAATATGTGTTAAGTTTTTGTGGTGAACTAACCGAATTATATGATTTTGAGGTTACTAAAGAAAAAAATCTTTTAAAAACCTTTGGACACGATAGTGATGAAGAAGAATAATTAAAATTCAATGAATAAATTATAAATGAAAAAAATAGAGAATACACCTTCAATATTTGAAAATGTTGAAATAAGTAAAACAGACGAAATTATTTTATATAAATTATATTCTCCATTAACAAATGATGAATATTATAGTTATCATGCACCAGTAATTAATTTAAAAGAAATTGCTTTATATCAACCTTTTAAAAAAGAAACAGTTAATGAAAATGTTCTTAAAGAAGAAATAGAAGAATATTATAAAGCAAAATTAAATTTAGATAATGATTATTTATATATTAATTTATCAGAAGGCTTGATAATTTCATTTGTAGAAGAATCTTCTTTAATATGGTTACAAAACGATATAACTAAAGCTAAAGAGTTATTAAAAGAAAAATCATTAGAGGTTTATAAAACTATGATTCCTAAATTAACTTCTGAAATTGATAAATTAGCAACTATGGTTACTCATTTTCAACAAAATCAAAATCATCCAGCTTTAAACCCACAAAAGATTCGTGAACAATATAATATAAATGAATATGAAGAAGATGAAGAGCCACAACAAAAAAGAAATACTAGATTATTACCATTAAAAAGAAATAGATAGAAATGCCTGATACTTTATCAAAAATAGATACAGTTTTATTTGATACTTTAATTTCCGCTTTAAAACTTATTGAACAATTTCAATATGTTAGTGAAACATCCGTTATTGTTAACCCAGCACAATTAGTGGAATTACAAATTTTGATAACTACTTTACAAAATTATAGAAATAATTATTATAATTTATATGAAAAGCTTTTACAAGACACTCCTTCAATAATTAAAACATTAACTACTTAAAATTTCTTGATATTTAAAGTATATAAAATGATTACGGTAAATGAAGATAACATCATATGATACAAAAGAATCAATTATATCATTTTTTAAAATTATAAGAAATTTTCAAGAAATATATCCAGATAAAATTATTGTCTGCCCTATTAAACTACATGATATAATTAAATATGATTTATTCATTAATAATTTTTTAATTCATCCAAAAGTTTTAATTCAATCAGAATATACAGAAATAATAGAATCAGTAAATACTAAAAATGATTTATTAAAATTAATAGAGCAAGTTATT
>Ga0302186_10002228_pt1 | contig 15111 bp, 16 predicted proteins | sample II_Bog_E1_2_FD_198782 | JGI IMG/M metagenome (GOLD analysis project Ga0302186, IMG submission 198782) | Peat permafrost microbial communities from Stordalen Mire near Abisko, Sweden - II_Bog_E1_1 | ecosystem: Environmental > Terrestrial > Soil > Wetlands > Peat | place: Sweden: Abisko... | reverse complement strand
CGATGAATCGGTTTTAGTGGCAGGTATGTTTGACGCTGCTTTCGACGTGACAGCAAAAAATAGCAAGGCGAGAATAAGGCATGTGCCTTTTATGTAGAGTAATTTCATGTTTTTTATAATGTTGATTGTTAATAATTGGTTGATTAAGCAGCCGACATTTATACCGGATACTGTATTATTAAGTGTCCGGTATAAAATCAGTAAAAAATGATTAAAGGATTATTTCCGATTTGAATTTATCGCCAAAGCATAAGCAAACACCTATTGTTCTGCGAGGTAAAAGCGAATGGAGTTCAATTAGTATTATTAATGCCAACCTTTAAAGCTTTTGCAAGCCAAAGACAATGGCGTAATCGTCATAATAAACTCAAAAGAGAAGTTACCGGATTTGCCGGGTAATAAATTAAATGGAAAACAGGGAAGAGTTTAACAGGAAAACTTAGGTGGTTGCTCTGGAATGTCAGGAAAATGACAGGCAATACCTTGCACAAAAGGCACGGAGGCAACCTGGATATTCTTGAAAAATGAGGAAAATTCAAAATGTGCGAATGCAAAATTTACGGTACTCATTAAGGTAGTTTTACCGTAAGGAACGTGCTCTTTTTTGGGTATACGCACATCCTTTATTCCTTTTGCATTAATGACATTTTGATTCGAAAAAGTGGTAGTCGAATAATCTGGAACGCACATCAGGTAAACAGCGGTCCTGGTTATTTTCATTTTTACGTAATTGTAGGTGTTATCGCCAAACTGTATTTGTCCGCGTATATCTTCATAACCACCCCATTCGGAAATACCTGGCATGTTAGCTGGTAATTTCACTTCAGTAAGATCATGGACATTATACAGGCCCTTGCTGGTTTGTTCATTAAAAAATTTATCAGAAAGATAGGAGAAATATTGATGCAAAATAACCTGTCCGCCTATGTTAAACAGGTAGATAAAGAGAAACGTTGCAGCAATTAACTTTTTCAATGGTCTTTAGAATACAATTAGTGCCTAAATATGTAACTTATTAATAAATATTCCAAATAATTTTAAAAAATTCTTTTTTCAATTAAAATGATTATTGAACGACAGTAAAATTTAGCTGATTTTTCTATTTAACTTTGCTTGTACCCTACCACAAACGCTTATGTTTCGGTAATAAAGTCATTATACCTTTTTACAAATTGCGAGTAAATAGTACTTAAAGAATCCCAGTCCTGCCGATCAATTATACCTTTTGGAAAAAAATGGCTGCCAATTCCCACGCCTTTTGCCCCTGAAGTGAAATAATCAGTAAAATTTTCTAGAGTTATTCCACCTGTTGGCAATAGCTTAATATAATTTAAAGGCCCAAGCACCTCTTTAATATAGCTGGGCTTTAAATCGCTGGCCGGGAATAGTTTTATCATGCCGGCTCCCAAAGACCAGGCTTTATATATTTCTGACGGGGTATAAGCGCCTGGAAATATGGGTATTTTTTCATTTACACAGGCCCGTATAACTTCTTCATTTATAATTGGAGTAACAATAAAGGCTGCCTTTGCTGTTATCGCTTTTTCCAGATCGGCCATATTGCAAACAGTACCGGCGCCTATATTTAATACATTGCCATACAGGTTAACCAGCTTTGTTATGTTTTCTTCGGCATTTGGCGAGTTCATAGTTATTTCCAAACAAGTTAAACCACTCTCGCAGTATTTTTTTGCAATGGTTTCAATATGACTGTCGGGTACGTTCCTCATGATGCCAATTAGTGGCATCTTATTAAATAAATCAAATGAGAAACAGTTGTTCATGCTAAAATTTTTAATTGTTTTCCGATTTTAACATGGCCCCGAACGGTGGCCTCATCAACCCATCCCGGTGGAAATAGTTTGATATTAGAAAAACCGATTGTCTGCAGGCCTATTCGGTAATATTTTTCAAGGTTGGAGCCGCATATTAAATTTATGGCGTCTGCGTCCACGTTTTTTAGATCTTTTAATTCAGTACCTATTAATAAGCCGCTTAAATAATTGTAATTGTCGCGGCCTGTTGCAGAATTAAAAAGTTGGTTTATCCTCACTTTAAATGCTGCGTTTAGAATGTTTAACGATATAGCATCTTTAATACCAGTTATAAATCTGCTAAAATCAGGGTTAATTATTTGTGCCCTTTCGAATTCAACAGCGCTTTTCAATATGCTATTTTGCGATAGCAGTTCAAATACCTCCCCGGTCATGAATGTCTTAAAATCAACAACCTGGTTGTCTTTAACAAGTATATGTTTGGAATGCGTACCGGGGAAAATATACAATTCATTTTTAATAAAATCGTTAGGGCCAATACAGCCAATCAACTGGGTTTCTTCACCGCGTATAACGTCCTGACTAGTTTTTATACCCGAAATTATTAAAACATCATGATCAAAATCTTTCGAAGCGGTTAAGGATGCTGTTCCCATCCCCGAACCATCTGTAGAAAGCGGTACCGGCTTATAGGGGACATTAATAAACCCTATTGTTGAAGAAGCCATTCCCGAAACTATAAGTTTAAGTCCGCTTAGGGAACTTCCGATCTTTTCCTCAATTTTATTGATATGTTGTTGAATGACATTTAAATAGAAGGAAACTTTTCTTTCTCCATCCGGATCATCTTTTTCGAGCCACAAAGTGTGGGTCCCGGCGATGCCCTGACCAGAATTTTCTTCGGCCAAAATTCTGGCATTATTAATATCAATCAGCCGTATCCTGAACGATGATGTTCCCCAATCGCAGCTCAAAAAATGCTCCATAAATCTGTTTAAATGAATTGACGCCAATTAACAACTAATTTTAATACTCACAAAATGGAACGTGGTTATTTAAAGATAATAGCTTTTTCAATGAATATAAAAATAGTAGCTTTAAAACCACATATTTTTGAACATGAATTTATACAATTATTTTGTTTCTTTTTTTACCATTTCGGAGATAGCGCTGTTGGTTTTAAAAAGATCAAAAAAATCTTCCGTCAAAATTCAATCTGACGGGAAGTCAATGCTTTTTTTATGGCTTACCATTTCAGCGTCTTTAACTATTGGGTACATAATTGCAATGGTTCATATTTTGGTATCCGGCGACCCTGTAATATTTGAAGGTACCGGCATTTTGATATTTATTGCCGGATTTATTGTTCGCTGGACGGCGATTATTCAGTTGGGAAAAATGTTTACCGTTGATGTGGCCATATCCAGCAGCCACGTTTTAAAAACGGACGGTATTTTTAGAATAGTACGGCACCCAAGCTACTTGGGTTTATTACTGATTATTTTAGGCTTAGCCGTTTTGATGAATAATGTCCTTGCTTTCATCATTATCATCATACCCATATTTTTTGCAATTAATTATCGTATTTTTATTGAGGAAAAAGCGCTGACAGCAGAATTCGGTGAGCAATATGAACGATATAAAATTCACGTCAGGAAAATAATCCCGCTTTTATACTGATTATAATAATTTTGTTTCCTGTAAAGTTTACCTTGATTTTTATAAAAATTAAACTTTAGAAAAGAATGGACCAGTGGGCGAATTACTTTATAGCGACAGCCGGGGCAGCGGCGGCGTTAACAGGGCTAATTTTTGTTAGTGTCTCTCTTAACCTTAAAAGGATATTATCGGTTACGCATTTACCTGGCCGCGCACTGGGCTCGCTAATGCTGCTTACTAACATTCTCATTATTTCTTCCTTTTGTCTTATTCCGAAACAGTCCCTTTTTTTCCTGGGATGTGAAATAATAGTCGCCGGTATCCTTACATGGTTCGCAGTTACCAGCATGAATAGGATAAAGAATGTAGAACAACCGTATAAAAATTATCATTTTCAAAACATTTTCTTTACCCAGTTAGCGGTTATTCCCTTTGCTGTTTCTGGAGTTTTTTTGCTTTGTGGCTACGATACCGGACTCTATTGGCTTATACCCGGTATTAGTTTTTCATTTATTAAAGCCCTTTCTGATTCCTGGGTGCTGCTGGTTGAAATTAACCGGTAAAACTAAAACGGCATGCCGATGCCAAAGTTAAGCTGCATAAAATTATAAGTGTCGCCGCTGTTACTTTGCTGATAAGCTGTCTTAAATGGCCCGGTATAAAATAGTTCGCCAAAGTGGTCAAGCAGTACCCATTGCTGTGCCCCGTTAAACTGGGGGTCTTTAAACTTAAATGCCGCGTCGAGCCTGAAAACAAAGAAAGAAAGATCGAACCTCAAGCCTGTACCGATATCCATAGCCGACGATTGCAAAATATTATTAAACTTAAACTGCACGTTAGGGTCATCGGGCTGTTTGTCGAGCCGCCAAACGTTACCTGCATCCATAAATATGGCGCCTTTTAATTTCGAGCCAAAAAAGTTATCGGCTAATTTATACCTGTATTCCAGGTTTGAAATAACTTTCACTTCGCCAAACTGGTCCAGGTATTTTAAGCGGGTCCTCAATGAATCGCCGGCTAAACCTGGTCCATAAAAAGAAGCGCGGTTAAACTTTCCCGGCCCCAGCGTGCGGGGAAGCCACGCCCTCATATCATTTGCACCGCCAGCATAAAAGTTTTTTTCGAAAATCAGTTCACTGCTGTTGCCATAAGGCACCCCAAGGCCTGGGTTTAAGCGGAAAACAAATTGCCTTTCGCCGCCCAGGCTACGGTAAAAACGAAGATCTATTTCCGCCTTGGTGTATTGCGCAAAAGCGCGTCCTCCAATTGTGCGTTCCCCAAGCGTGTCTTTGGGGATATTGAATATCCGGCTTAACAAATAAAGTGTATTGCCTCCCACATCTAAACTTCCTCTGAAATAAGTAAAATTAGAATATGAATTTAATTTGTTGGCATTATATTGGAACGTGTATTGGCTTCCCGAGGTAAATATGGTACGCCCGATTAGGTAGCTATACGCGTAAAGATTTTTTGATAGCAACTCTGCCTCAGCGACAGGATTAATCACACCTCGCGAAAACTCAAAATCAATAGGTGTAACCGTATGTGTCTTATCGGCAGTTTCCGCGAAATCATAAGTAATAGAGCTAATAAAACTTGTGCGCTGAACAAGGCCCTCCTGGTAAAACAACTGGTAATTGGTTGAAAAAGTGGTGTGCGGGACGCCATATTTGCCCAATGCAGGAAAATTAAAAGGTGTAATTAGTCGCGGATAAGTTAGGTTGCCACCGACTGTAAAGTCCTGGTTTTCTATTCCATTGGGATTTGTTACGTTGCTTGCATTATCAAACAATACGCTCCAGTTAAGTTTAATTTGTAAAATAGCCGCATGTTTAAATAAATTACGGTCGGTGAAGGTATTTCCCAGGTTATAGCCGTATTGACCGGAGTTAAAAAGAAATTCTCCCTCCACACGGTCTGCCATTTGCTTAAGCGGAATGATATCTATTTTAGTATTTAAGCGGTTAGTACTGTCGGGCAGTTTTTCGTAGGTTGGGTTGGGTACATTCCTGAAAACGTTCAGTTCTGACAGCCGTGAGGTTGTTAATGCCTGTCTATCAATATCATATAGCTGGCCTTTTCGCTGGTATACATAATCGATGATTGTTTTTGGATTAAACTTACGCGAATAATCAACATACCTGAATTGCGAATCGACCTGCAGCGTGTCGGGCTTGCCTGGGGTCCTGCCAGAAGAGTTGGCTACTGTAATTAACGTATTATTGATTTTATATACCGGGTGTAACGTTTTTCCTGCAGGATTATCGATAATCATTTTTATATCAACCACGCTGCTCATGAATGTCGAATCGTAAGTATAATTGATATATTGCCTGTAAAAATCAAAATAGCCGTTGCGTTTCATAATCAGGTAAAATTCGTCCCGGTCATACGCTAAACTATCGGTATCAAAACGTCCGCCAGGCTGTACGTGAGAAAACCTTGGCCTGTTAACGTAATACAGGTTCCGTACATTCTTATCAGAAATGCTATCCTGTATTTTACGGATCCTGAACATTGGGCCCTCTGCGGCAGTAAAAATAAGTTCAGCCCTTTTCTTAACTACTTTTACACTGTCGGCAACCTTTGCCTTTAGATACCCCTTGCTTTGTAAAAATCGTTCAATTTGTATCCTTGAAAATTCTATCAGGCCGCTGTCGACTAAAGCCGGCGCTTCGCCAATATTATTTTTCCCGTTTTTACTGAAAAGATAATAAAACTGCAGGTTAAGCCAATTATTGGGTTGTTCTTCTTTATCAACATAATTTGCCGTAGCCTCTGCAAATTCCTTATCAACCCCTTTTAAGGTAATTTTACGAACAAGCGCCTGGTTGCCTTTCAGCCCGCGTGTTAAACTGCAACCCGGGCCCAATAAGATCAGAAGAATACTTAATATTGTAAGGCGGTAGCTTTCTGCTTTAATATATGCTTTCAAAATCTCAAATCAGTTTACTAAAGTCCCTTCAGACCAAAAAGGAGCGCAATTTACAGGGCTTATTTTTGGTTGAAGGTTACAAATCAGTTATAGAATTTATTAATTCCCCCTACGAAACTGAAGCCGTTTACTATACGGATTCGTTTGATCCAAAAATGCTGAATTTATCCCGAAAAATAAACAGGTTTGAAATTTCAATGTTTGAAATGGAAAAAATCAGCAGTCTAAAAACACCCCAGCAAATTTCGGCATTGGTAAAAATACCTTTAATGCCCGCATTAAATAACCCAATGTTTAAACAAAAGTTTAGTTTAGTTTTAGACGGGATACAAGATCCCGGAAATATGGGAACTATTATACGCATTGCAGACTGGTTCGGAATTGATAACATTATTTGCTCTGAGGATACAGTTGATGTATATAACCCTAAAGTTGTACAAGCCAGCATGGGGTCGCTGTCACGGATTAAAATCTTTTATGCAGATATTATTCAAACTTTGAAACGAATTGATTTGCCTGTATTTGGGGCGCTTCTGGACGGCGAAAACATTTACACTACCGATTTTGGCGGCGAGGGGCTTATTGTTATGGGTAATGAGGGGAATGGTATGCGGCCCGAAGTGGAAGCGTTAATAAACAATGCAATAACCATTCCGCGTATTGGTAACGCCGAATCGTTAAATGTGGCGATAGCCACAGCTTTATTTTGCTCAGAAATAAGCAGAAAATCATTGAATAAAATTGTTAGCCAATAAATAATTTCTATCTTTGCAATCCTTAAAAAGGGTCGGGTGGCCGAGTGGCTAGGCAGAGGTCTGCAAAACCTTTTACAGCGGTTCGAATCCGCTCCCGACCTCAGGACAATATAAAAACATTAAAATTATTACACCATGGGCGTTACTCGTTTAAAAAGAAAAGATAGAAAAAACAAAACTGTTTCTAGATTAGAAGTGCAGTTTTTAAAACTTGCCACTAACCTGGAACCGGGAAGTCGCAGCGCTGAGCCAAAACATAGCCAGATAGCAATTAACAATGCCGCTTTAGATAAAGCCATTGCTGCTGCAAAATAAGGCAACCTTGTTTTCATAGCTTTACCCTGACGGGGAAGTTTCGCGGAGGAATAGAAATTAAAAATCCTGCTGGTATTGAACCGGCAGGATTTTTTTATGGGGTGGCAGACCCTGTAGGTATACGCCGGGCGCAAATACCCCAACCTACATTTTTAACTGATTCATAATGTACTCGAAAATAAATGTCCAATTATCTATTGATTGTTGTGTGCTTTGTCCGCTTCCGTGGCCGCTGTCATAATCCATATGTAAAATAACAGGGCTTACCTGGCCAGGGTTATTTTGCAGGGCGGCTACAAATTTTTTGGCGTTCATCGGGTCTACCCTCGTATCATTTGCCCCTGCGGTTATTAGCATCGGAGGCACGTTAACAACCTGGCGGATATTTTGGTATGGCGAATACCTTAATAACCACCTGAATGCTTCGTCGTCATCCGAGGACCCGTATTCGGGTATCCAGTAGCGTGCAATCAGGAATTTATGATAGCGCAGCATATCCAATAAAGGTACTTCGCAAACAATTGCTTTAAATAAATCGGGTCGTTGTGTTGCTGATGCCCCCATCAATAAACCTCCGTTACTGCCACCAAGCGCTACGATATGCTCCGGGTTCGTATATTTTTCTTTAATAAGCCATTCCCCACAGGAATAAAAATCATCGAAACAGTTTTGTTTTTTGCCAAGCATCCCGTTCAGGTGCCAATTTTCACCGTATTCATCGCCACCGCGTATACCCGGCTCAACTACAACCCCGCCTTTTTGGATAAAAGCGGCATAAAAACCGAAGTATCCCGGTTTTATGCCAATTTGAAAACCGCCATAAGCAGTTAACAAAACCGGATTAGCCCCATCCAACTTCATATCTTTACGATGTACAACAAAAACGGGCACGCGGGTACCGTCCTTCGAATTATAAAATTTAATTTCACCTGTGATATTGCTCATATCTATTGGGATATCCCTTTTATAATACAACCGCCATTTAAAATTTGAAGGCGAAGCAACATAAACTTTCGGCGTTGAGGTAAACGTAACCAATGTTATATACACCGAATCGAGTTCGCGGTCATAAGAAATACTGCCGATACTGCCGGTTTCCGGTAATGGCACAGGCCCTATTTTTTTCCCTTTCAAATCGTAAATAGTTAGCCGGCTTTGCACGTCCTTTTTATCCTGGATAATAAGATTACGTTTTGTTACTACATAATCTTCCATTACTGTTTGCGCTTCCGGTATAAGCGTTTTCCAATATTTATATTCAGGGTGCGCCTTATCAGCTATCATTAACTTGCTGTTGGGTGCGTTATCGTTGGTTTTAATATAAAGCACGTTACCAATCGCGTCGGGATAAGCAGCGAATTTTTTGCTGCTGTAAATCAACTTTCCATCTGTTAGGCTGCCCGTAGGCTGGATTTTTAAGCTGTTGGAGTAAAAATCGCCCTCCCCCGAAAAAGTAACATCGCTATAACGGTTATCATAAATATAAAATGAGTTTTTTGCATCCGCCGTTGTCCCCACAAGGACAGCTTTTTCAACCGGGTCTCCAATTTTCAATAAGTATGTTTTCAATGGTACCTGCTTGTCCACATCTTGCTGGCTTCGGATAGTTACATAAGCGTGCCGCTGATCCTTGGTCCAGGAGAAATTAAAAATATCGGAAATAGGGGGATAAATCTGCTTGCCTGTGCGTGTATCAATAAAATAAACGGTGTTAACTTCGGCGCCGCTTTTTTGGGCGCTAACGGCTAATTTTTCACCATCGTAGCTATAGCTCGTGTTTGATGTGGATATGGTACCGGCGGTATCCAGCTGTACCGGGTCCCAGATCAGTGTTTTTTTACCATTTAAAAAAGTGTAGATTTTGTATTGTTTATCACCTTTAAGCTTAACAGTTTGAAAAACCCGTTTGCCAACGGTAGTCAATGGGCCTTCATAATCCAGATTGATATAGGCGGCTATTTTTTCTTTTAAACCAGGATGGACTTTTTGTGTTTCCTGCAGATATTTGATACCATAGTCGTGCTGGGCTTTTGTCCATTCAACTACATCTGGATTTTTTTTGTCTTCGAGCCAGCGGTAATTATCCGTAAGAATAACACCGTGCAAGGTATCCCTGACCGGAATTATTTTTGTTGACGGTGGATTGAATTTTTCCTGGGCAGAAACGCCTAAGCTTAAAATAAGCAGCAAAACAAGCAATAATATATTTTTCATGCGATAAGACTATATTGCTGCAATATAATAATATCTATAGCTGAAAATCAAACTTTATGTTTTATAATTAACGAAATATTTGTTTAAAACACGGGGCTAAGATTTTTTAACACCCATTGCGAAGCCTGCCTGCATATTCATTCGGCAAAGGACTGTCTTCCACAGCTTTTGCAGCTTTTTCAATATCATAATCAAACCTGATAAATTCAACATTTACACCTTCGTTATGTGCGATTGAGCTATCCATGTTTATAGTTAGTATTACATAGCAGCCTTTTGGGTTGCCATCCTTAGGCTTTCCAACTGAACCTATATTAATGGCATGCCTGAAGTGGTCATTACCATCAATGCCGGAATTTAATACGCGGTGATAAGGTTTATGAGTATGGCCGAAGAGCATAACGTCGGCGTCGGCCTGTTCCATAATCCTGATCATGCTTTTTTCGTCACGGTCTTCAAAAAGGTATTCGTTGATCTTTCGGGGGCTTCCATGAACCAGCAATACATTAAACTGATCGTGATTAAGTTGAAATTCGAGACGGATATGCGCAGGTAAGGTACGCAGATAGGCCCTTTGCTCATCTTTAACAATTTCGTTTGTGTAGGCAATAGATATCTTGCCCATTGCTTTTTCGTCATCCGTTTTATAAGCACAGCCGCAATCGTCACTGCTGCGGCCAATTCCAAAATCATAGTTTCCGGCAATTGTCGGGATATTTCTGTTTCTGATAATGTCGATCACCTCATTTGGCCAGATATTATAGCCGACAAGATCGCCCAGGCAATATACAGCATCAGGTTTTTGGGTATCGATATTGGCCAGTGCCGCCTCGAGTGCAGGCAGGTTGGCGTGTATGTCAGAAAATAACGCGATTTTCATATTAATTGGTTATGATAGTTTTATTTATATAATATTTCTTACGGATCCAAAAAGCTAAGTTAACTAAAGAAATCAGGGCCGGTACTTCCACCAAAGGGCCGATCACCCCTGCGAAAGCTTCGCCGGAGTTGATACCAAATACGCCGATGGCGACGGCAATTGCTAGTTCAAAATTATTACCGGTTGCGGTGAAGGCTATGGACGCGCTCCTTGAATAATCAGCCCCGAACGATTTTCCGATAAAAAAGCTAAGCAGGAACATGATTGTAAAATATATTAACAAAGGTATTGCGATGCGTACTACATCCATCGGTATCTGCACAATGAGGTTTCCTTTAAGGCTGAACATTACGAGAATGGTAAATAGTAACGCAACTAACGTGATGGGTGAAATGACCGGCACATATTTTTTTTGAAACCATTCCTCGCCTTTAAGCCAAATAAGTAAATAGCGACTGATAATGCCCGCCGCAAAAGGGATGCCTAAATAGATACCAACGCTTTTGGCTATTTCTACAATAGTAATGTTTACAGTTAGTCCTTTAAGTCCGAACAAAGGCGGCAAAACAGTAATGAATACATAAGCGTAAACGCTGTAAAGCAATACCTGAAAGATGCTGTTTAGTGCAATCAGACCTGCTGCATACTCCCGGTTACCCTCGGCCAATTCGTTCCAGACTACAACCATAGCAATACAACGGGCCAGGCCAATTAATATTAACCCGACCATGTAAGCCGGATGATCAGGTAAAAGCGTAATGGCTAATACAAACATTAAGATGGGGCCGACAATCCAATTCAATATTAATGAAGCGCTTAATACTTTGGTATCTTTAAATACTTCGCCCATGTTTTCGTATTTTACTTTTGCCAAAGGCGGATACATCATTAAAATTAATCCAATCGCCAATGGGATATTTGTTGTACCACTGGAATAAGAATTGATAAAAGTTGATGATGATGGGATAAAATAGCCTAAAGCTACACCCATAGCCATAGCTAAAAATATCCACAATGTTAAGTACCGGTCGAGGAAACTTAGTTTTTTTCTTTCTGCCGCAGGGGCACAATCGTTAGCGCTCATTTTTTATTTAACCTTTTAAATGATGTTTTTTACGTTCCTGATACAAATTAACAACATCCGGAACCGGGTGTACAGCAACCCGGTTTACGGGCAAATACCGTAACGCTGTAAATACCAGTGCCGCTATTTTTAAATTCTTCAATTTCAGCAACAGAGAGGTAGGCAGAAAGTATATCGTAGGGCACGGAAATTATCTTTTCTTTTTGGATGGTTATCGCTTCGAAACCTGCGTCTTTTATCAGGTTTAAAAACTCGTCTTTCTGAATAGCGCCGCTAATGCAACCGGCATACATTTCTGCAGTTTTTTGTATTTTATCCGGCAGTTCCCCGTTCAGCACAATATCCGAAATACTGAAATGTCCGCTGGGTTTCAATACCCTGAATATTTCTGCGATCACCTTCTTTTTATTGGGCACTAAGTTTAAAACGCAATTGCTCACCACAACATCGGCAACACCAGCAGAAACCGGTATTTTCTCAATATCGCCATAACGGAATTCAATATTGTTTAATTTTAATTTTTCAGCGTTTAACCTTGCTTTTTCGAGCATCGCGTCAGAAAAATCAACCCCAATTACTTTGCCTGTTTCACCGGTTTGTGAACGGGCTACAAAACAATCGTTGCCGGCGCCGCTCCCTAAATCAATAACTGTATCTCCCGGTTTTATTTGGGCAAAAAGGGTGGGCAGGCCGCAGCCAAGGGCCAGGTCAGCATCCGGGTTATAGCCATCAAGCGTAGCGTAGTCATCGCTCATGATGTCGTACACTTCGGTGGAGCAACATCCTGATCCACAGCATGATGCCACGTTTTTTTCTCTATCCTGCAAGGCAATTTCGCTGTATTTCTGTTTTACCAGTTCTTTTAATTCGTTTTCTGATGTTTCCATGGTATTTTTTGTATTTGTAATTATCTTATTGAGCTTTTATTTTGTCCAGTAGTAATAGTGTTTTGCTTCTTCAATAAAGGCAAGTACCGTTGCTTTTATTTCATCTCTCACGGCGCGCGTTTGTTCGAGAATTTCTTCTTGTGTACCGGTAAAGGATGCCGGATCTCGAAATGACCAGCCGAGACGTTTTACCACGCCAGGAAATATCGGGCAGCCTTCCGCGCTTGCCGCATCACATACCGTTATAACGGCGTGGAATAACCTTCCTTGTTTAAATAAATCAAAAACACCCTGTGTTTTTTTGCTGCTCATATCAATGCCAGCTTCTTTCATAACCTGCACTGCATTTGGGTTAAGTTCGCCTGGTTCAAACCCCGCACTTTCGGCCATCAAAGCCTCGCCGGCGAATTCATTTAAAAAGGCTTCGGCCATTTGGCTGCGTGCAGAATTGTGGATGCATACGAATAAGACTTTGTGTTGTATCATGATAAATCTCCTCTCAAAAATTTAGTATCTGTATCAATTGGTTTATAGCAATTTAACGATATATGTTGACAAAAAAAATCAACAGCAGCCGTCCTGGCAATCAACCTTTACAAAAAACGCAGCGAATGTTTCCCTGTATTTATCCCAAGTGTGTGAATCGATACAATAACAAACACTTGTTCCTTCTATTTTTCCTTTGATGATACCTGCGTTTTTTAATTCTCTTAAATGCTGGGAAGTTGTGGCCTGTGCCAAACCCAGTACCCCAACTAAATCATTACAAATACACTCATTCGATTTGATAAGATGCTCAATAATAGCAATCCTTGCAGGATGGGCTAACGCTTTCATCATTTGCGCCAGTTCATTTTGAATAGCCGTGTAGTTTTCAAGTTTTGTAAGTCCCATAATTGTATATAGCAATATTACGATAAATATGGCGAGTTCAAAATTATTTTTCATTTTTTTTAATTATAGTATTTTTTTCATTACGATAGCAGATTGAGGGCATACATGGCTAAATTCTGAAGATAGCTGCACCTCGGGCGGAACATCAGTTCTTTTAATGATAGAATACCCCTTTTTTATGAAATAATCCGGTGCTGTTTCGGTCAGCAAGAATATTTCTTTTATGTTATCTATTGCTGCAATGCTTTCAATTTTTGTAAGTAACCGGCTTGCCACTCCGGCTTTTCGTTTGTTTTTACGCACGGCAACGGAACGTAATAATGCGTAGCCGCCATAATACTCCAATCCCACGGTACCAACTACTTCATCGGCTTCCGCTGCCACCAAAAAATTTTCGAGAATAGCAGGCAAGTCATCGGTCGGTAATTGCTCGTCCCTTAATAATGCTATAATGCTGTCCCGGTATGTATCGGCTTTGACAATTTCCATTTTTTTCGTAAACAAAATATAAATCAGCAACAACCACTCCCAGTTGTACTTTCTGGAGCAACAACCAAGTTTTTAAATATCAAAGATTTATTTTCGAAGGATTTCGTGTCGCAGCAGGCGGCTGGCACTGTCCCTTTTTCGTAATGAGGGTCATTAAATTCGGCATCTTCGTGAAAATAGTAAACTTCCCATTGAACATTATCCGGATCATTTACCCAAAACTTATCCTGTTTGGCAAAGCAACAATTGGTGCCAATTTCTTCACGGGTGAGAAAACCGGCATTCTGGGCCAAAATCATCCTGGTATTTAATTCCCCGATTGTTTCTACCTGAAAGCCAAGGTGACCAAAATTTTGTTTCACTTTTTCGGGGGCCTCAATAAAAGAGATAATTAGCGATGGCTCATCCAAAATATATTTTACATAGCCCTTCCTGATCTTTTCAGGCGCTTTTCCGAAAAATAAATTGTAAAAACTAACAGTCTTTGTAAGATCGCTGATGTACAGGCTTACATGCATGCGCGGGAAAGTTGCAGTTTTCATATGGCGTGATTAATTTATTTTAATGTAACCTTTAATGATTTTAAACTCGTTAGCAACAATTATGGTTTTTGTTATAGGCTTCGAAAAAGCCGTTTAGCTGCTCCTTCAGCTCATTCCATATTAAGGGGTTAATACAATAGCAAACACTTACGCCCTCAATTGTACCTTTTATTAATCCGGCGTTTTTCAGTTCTTTTAAATGCTGGGATATGGTAGGTTGCGCCAACCCCAATTCTTCAGCAAGATCACCGCAGATGCACGCATTCGCTTTAATAATTTGTTGCAAAATTGCAATCCTGGCAGGATGGGCTAATGCTTTAAGGATTGTAGCCAGCTTGTTCTGCTCGTCAGTAAAAATTTCAGTTTTAGTTAGTCCCATAATTATATCGCAATATTACGATTAATATTTAAATTCCAATAAGTATCTAAGAATTAACACAAAGATTTTCGTGGCGACTGAGAGCCCCGTTTCTTAAGGCCTTCTGAAGCTGGCATGCGTTTGGCAATTTGATATTGAAAGCAGGCAGATTTATTATCTGAGGATGAATATCTTCTTTTTTAACCCTAATATCGATTTATTGATCCTCTTTATCAACCCGGGCCCCGCGTAGATAAAACCAGTATAAAGCTGTACAAGCGACGCGCCGGCCTGTAATTTTTCGATTGCGTCTTCAGGTGTATG
>Ga0302186_10002226_pt1 | contig 15123 bp, 11 predicted proteins | sample II_Bog_E1_2_FD_198782 | JGI IMG/M metagenome (GOLD analysis project Ga0302186, IMG submission 198782) | Peat permafrost microbial communities from Stordalen Mire near Abisko, Sweden - II_Bog_E1_1 | ecosystem: Environmental > Terrestrial > Soil > Wetlands > Peat | place: Sweden: Abisko... | reverse complement strand
TTATAATTTATTAAAAATCATAATGAAATTTAGTTTTCAAATTCTTTTTTGCTGGAAAATATAATAATTTGCAAAAATCAAATATTTTTAAGCTTTCAAAAAAAATATAAAAATTTGTTAAATAATTTTTCAAAATTAAAAAGCCCTTTCCCCAAATTTTCGAGATTAATATTGCGAAAAGCCTTCCCATTTTTTGGGTTCTAAAACCCCCGAAATCTATCGTATGTCTATCTAATTCTTAAAATATTTGCATGTATTTCGTCGAATCTATTCGAAATAAAATCGTAGTGAACAATGAAACTTTTTATGAAGTCAAGTGGAGCAATTTGCCTAAATCTTCTTCTATCACAATAGAACCATTAGAAAATTTAAAAAATTCTTTACCATTGATCCAAAAATTCGAGGAGTCTTTGAATTTGAAAAGGAGATTTATTCGGAAAACCAAAGCCAACCCAGTTTTGATTGAAATCAGTAGCAGCAGAAGCAGTTCAAGCCAAAGTTGCAAAATTATTAAGACTCTACCACCAACAAAAAATAAACCTAAGAAAATTAAAAAAAATAAGATTCCCCTCGAAACTCTATTAACAGCAAGCTTCAAAGTCAAGGAAATCTCTGAAAACACCAATTTCATTGATAAAATAAAAGAAGAACCTGAAATTATTCAGGTTTTCCCAATAGTGGAAGAGAATAAAGCCGTTTTTTCTTTTGAAAATGTGCAAAACGAAACATTTGATAATAACAATCGGCAAAAAGCTGCATTATTCATTGCAAAAATTAGAAATGATAAAACTCCACAAAATTATACTCAGAATAACGAATCAGAATCCGGCAAAACAAATGCAGAGACTAACATTATCTCGTCAACAAACCCTGAGGAAAAAAATGTTTATGAGAAAGTTCTTTTCATAGAACCTGGCAAACGGGTAACAATTAAAAAAAGGGACAACATGAAAGAAAATGATCTCGTGATTTCCTTGAGAAAGTCTCGGGCTGATGAAATCTTTTTGAATTCAAATATATATAGTGAAAAAAGGGACTCAAAGAGAATATTAAAAAAAAAGAAGTTCAGGTGTGGCCCCAGCCAATTAAAAGGAAAATGCATTGGGGTTAAGGAATTGATTGCCAATAAAAAAAGGGAGGTTTTTTTGAAAAGTTGTTGGAAAACCGACCAAGGAAGAGGAAGTCCTCAGGATTTCGCATATACTTTAAATGAAACTATGAAGAAAGCTCCAGAAAACCTAGCTTGGTTTTTCATTAAACTATTTCGAGAAGAAATCAGAAACAACAAGTTTAATAATTGAATAATATTTAAACAATCAATGAAAATTGTAAAAACTAAGAAAAAACATTCTATTTTGAAAAATTTTCTAAAACAAATCTTTTAGAATTTTTTTTTTTTTAAGGTCTTGTTCATTTGATTTAAAAACGATGTTGAAATAATTATTCATTAACTATTATATGTTTTCCTTGTTTTTTAAAAGTCAAAACAGCTAAAAATTTAAATTTCAAAATTAACAAAACTTATATTCGAATGAATTTCCTAGCAACTCAAATTATTAATGAAACACCGTTTATATCAAAAGCTTCTGCTCCTGAGCATATCCCCCAGAAAAAATCCACAAGGCCTTTGAATTCTGCCCAACGAAAACTTTATGAAAATCCTGTGAAACAAACAGAAAAGAAACAACCTAAAATCGTAAAAACTGACAATCTTTTGCATGAAGCCAACAACATTATGGACCCTTTTTATATTTCGGAATTTTTTAATGACCTTTCTTTTGATAAAAGTGATATAAGTTCAGGAGGTTGTTCGTATTTGGGGATATTGTCCGAACTATTAAGTAGTTCCAGTGAAGAAAGACCTGAAAAATCCAAATCACAAAAAGGATCTAGATTCAACAGACCAAAAACAAGCCAACCAATTGTTAAAAAAACTGAGAGAAAACAAAATTGGATGGTTGAAAAAATGGAACAAAACAAGGAAAACATTGCCAAAACTGCAAATTTAGCAACCGAAAAGAAGAAAATTATAGAAAAACCCAAGAAGCCAGTTTATCAAGCTAAAAGAGGGCGTAATTCTCCTGTTCAATCTGAGAAATCCACACAAAGTATGTACAAAATGTGGTTTACATTCATTTTATTTTAAATAAGCCGGAAAAGCAGCCAGACTTGCGGAAATTCAAGAACAACAACAAAAACAAGGATATCAAGGGAATTTACCAAAAAAGAAGACTCTCAAAGCAAGGTCCTTTTCTGAAAAAGCTATTCAAAGTTTCCTTTATTTTCTTTAGTTTTATTTTTCATTAGTTTTTCATTTTAGCAAGTGAAAAATCCCTGAAGAAACATAATTACTCTGCTGATAAATCAAAGCCTCAACTAAAAAATCCAAAAAACCCTCCTGTTCATAATTACTCTCGAATTTACCAGAATGAAAAGAAAGATTATGGCAATAAAATCATAAAAACACGACCGTTTTCAGCTTCTCCTCCAAAAGACTTCGAATATCTTGAAAAACGTGATTCTATCACCAACCAAAGGCGTTCTTCAAAAGCAGGCCTTTCCTATGATAACAACAAGCCAAAATTTAATCTTCATTTTAAAAAACCTCCCACCAACAACAAGCAAGAAATGAACAATTATAGACTTTCTTTGTCTGAAAAGAAGAAAAGAATGAATTATGAATTGGAGAAAAAACGTGAGAAGGTCACATTGGTAAAAAACCAAAGGAAAAAAAAAGAGGATTATTATAGTAAAAGTCGAGAAATGGTGCATCAATTCGTTTCTGAAGCCAAAAAACGATTGCTTCAAAGGAAAAAAACTGAGAAAATTGACTGGGACGAAAAGCTTTATTCTTATTCTGCGCATAAAGCACAGAAACAACAGGAGCTTTTCAAAAAGAAAAACAAAGTCATTGAAATAAAAGCAAAGAAACTTGAGAAGAAGAAAAGCCAGGTTCAAGAAAAACGATATCAGGATCTGCAAAAAATCAACCAATATGTAGTGGAAAATGTATTCCACGACCGAAAAATAGATAAAAAGTCGCATCAACCAGATCACCTGTTGGCAAGAGATGATGAGTATCAGAAGAATGCCTTCCCTTCCAGATCAAAACAGGACTTTTTACAGAACAAAGGAAATAACAATATGAACAAATTTGAACAAGATAATTATAATTTGAATAAAAGAGACCAAGCACTTCGTTCTTTGAAAAATCCTTTGGCCAAGCCTTTAAAATTTGGAAGACCTGAATCTTCCCCTATAAAATTATTATCAATTTCTAGAGAAAAACCAAAGAAAATTATGAATGAAAATTTCGATTTGAGGGAAGCAATGAAGGTTTTCGGGGATCGGGCTTCAAATTATTTAAATTCAATGCGTTTGGAAAAAATGAAAAGGGAAAAACTGAAAAAAAAGCGAAAAATGAAAGTCAGGAAAATTCAACAAGAAGCCGAGGAGATCAGACAACAATGCAGGAAAAAGCCTTTTGTACCGAAAAAAGACTTCAACCAATCTGAAAGTGACGAAGAAGAATTTATACTTTCTAAAAAACTCAATGGAGACTTTGAAAAAGAGGAAGAAATAGAAGAACAACCAGAGGAAAAAGAGTACAAGCATGTGAATTTTCCAGAGAAAAAGCATAAAAAGACGAAAATCACTGGAAAACCACAAAAACTCGATAAGGTCATAAAGAATTTGAGGAAACAGGATTTGAAACTTTATAAATTTCCAGCAAAAGCTGAAAAAAACCAGGAAATGGAAGAAGATGAGGATCAAAGAAAGGCCATTCAAGCAGAAAAAAAAGATAAAAACGCAAAATTTACTAAGGTTCCTCCTGCAGATTTGAATAAAGTGCTTGATGATGCAAAAATCAGAAGAATTCCAAAGGATATATTACAGAAGGCCGTGACGGAAACAAAGACTAATGATAACATCATTGAGAAAAGTCTGAAAGATTATAGAGAAGAAAGGGATAAGAAAAAAACGAAAAAGGAGGAAAAAAATCAATTTATGGGTTCCAATGAAGAAGATGAAGAGAAAGTGAGGAAAATGATGGGATTTGAAAATCCCATTGAAAAGTTTCAGAAGGAACTAAAAGGAGATTTGAGGAAAAGACCAGAGGATGATCCAGAATTTAATGTGATTGAAGATATGGATGATTTCCCTGAAGAATTGCTTGGATAAGTGTTTGTTTTTTTAAGAAAATATAGGAAAAACTTAGAAATCAGAATAAAAAAATTTTTTTAATTAAAAAAAGAAAAACCAAATTTTGATTTTCAAATTAAAGTCTTTGTTTTTTGAGAATGACTATGATTTAATATATACAACAATAATTAAATTTTCATATTTTAATAAAGTTTCCATATTATTAGATAAACCTTATAATGTTCAGAAACAATATGTTAGCTAGTCATATCTTTCCGGTTTTCCTTCTTCCTCTATGAAAAATCTTTAAATGAAAGTTCACTAAAAAAACATTTCTGTCAATTAGGCTTTTTATGAATCATTTGGAATTTGCAGCATTAGGCTTTTTATGAATTTCATTCCATGATAATATGACTGGTAATGTAAGCATCTTTTTCTTTTCTTGATAATTTATTTATATGACTCTTTCTTGGATTCCCTTAATTTTTATTTTTATAAATATTTGGTTTTTTCCTAAAAAAAATTTGGATTTTTTCGGAATGTTCTTATTTTAAGGAAAAAAAAAAAACCTTTTATTGATTTTATTATCCTCACATTAAAGAAAATAAATTTTATTTCAAATAAATAAAGTTAAAAATATCTTTTGAAATTTGAACAAAACGATAAAAATGGCCGGGGATTTGTATTATTCAGTCTATGTTATTGGGGTTTCTTTGATGTCTTTCGTCGGAATTTATGCACTATATCTCACATATGCTGAGAAGAAAGACAAAAAGTCCAATTTTAATTTGGAGTATTATCTTGCCGCGAAAGGAACCCAATCGACCCCTAGGACTGTCTATAGTTTGATAGCAACATCATTGGGGACATGGATTCTCATCACTCCTCCTAGTTTTTCTTCTTATTACGGTATTTTGGGAGCTGTGGCATTTGCTTTTGGGTCAAGCCTCTGTTTAGCAATTCCAGCCATCTTAGGCCCGATAATTCAGAGAAATTCAAATAATGCTCTGTCGTTAGGCGATTATTGTAGACAAAGATATGGATGGATCGGTCAATTTTATATGAGTGCTATTTGCTTACTAAATATATTTCTTTCCTTGGTTTCTGAGTTAACCATTATGGGTCAAATATTTGAAACCATTGTTGGCGGCAACAGAATTTTCATTGTAGTTTTTACATGTTTTCTCACTGCTTTTTATACAGCTTTTGGAGGATTAAGCGTCTCTATCAAAACTGATCAAGTCCAAGGAATTTTTTCGCTAATAGCGATTGTCATTTTTTCATTATATATGGCAGCTAAATTCAGAATAGATCGTTCCATTCCATTGCCTGATTATTTGAATGCAAATAAAATGGGAGCAGGCACTTTGGGAGCTCATCCTTTAGGTTTTTTCGGATATATGACCTGTAATGAGGCATTTTGGCAACGAGCTTGGGCATCAAAAAGTCCTCGAGAATTCAGAAAAGCAAGTTTAATTTCAGCAATAATTTTATTTATCATTGTTTTCTTATTTGGGTTCTATGGATTTATTGAAGCCTGGCAAAATTATTTTGGAGTGACCTATAATTTGCAATTGTTTTCAATATTCAAAGATAATCACCCTGTTTGGATTTTGGTGATTTTGGTAGTTCTTAGTATGATAATGGGAGAAGCTGAAATAGATTCATTTCAAATAGCCATGGTTTCTTCTTTATCCACCTGTTTTTTGAAAAACTATCCTCTTTGGATTACTCAAATTATGGTTTTTCTTATTGATATTCCTGCCATTGTTGTCAGTTTGCAAAATCTAAATATGATTGGAGTTAATTTGGTAATCGGTCTAATATGTGTGAGCGTTGTGCCTGCCTTTTTTTTAGGATTTTGGAAGAAAATTCAAAAATATCATACTTTTGTGAATTTAGTTTTATCATCCTTTTTTGGAATTTTTTTCATTTCTTATTGGGGAGTCAGACAACAACATAATGATACTTCAGCTGGGTTAAAATACGTTTTTTATCAATATTGGGGGTATGAACCATTTCTAATAAATTTTGTAGGAGCAACTGTTGTTTCATTGTTTATTTCTTTATTGCATCTTGTTTTAGATAAAACCATTTTGGAAAAAGCTAAAAAAATGAAGACAACAAGAGATTTAGAAACAGAACAAATCACTAGTAAAAATTTGTTTTTTTTTAATAATTTTTTTTCTTTTTAGAAACTGATAATGGTGGAGATGGAAGGAATTAACCAAAAATAAATATTAAAAAAATCAGAACAAATTTTAGGAATTACCTAAATAGAAAAAAATGTTTTTTCTTAAATGAAATTAATAGGGGGATTTCCTTTAGGTAATTTTAAAAAATAAAATTTGCTTAAAAAAAACTTAAAAGGCTATAGAACATTTAATAATTTTTTTTTTGAATTAAAAGAAATAATGAACCAAGAGTTTGATTTCCTTTCATTTAAAAAAAAATTCAGTTGTTTTTCATTTGAAGAACCTGAAGAAAAAGAATGGGAGCCATTTTCTTTAGGTTCTTATTATGTGGAAAATCATCGCCAAGAAAGTGATGATTGGCGATTAAGAATCTTTCGAATATCAGACAAGAAAAATCAAGAGGTTTTTTCAAAATATCTCTCTCAAGTCATGGACTTCGCCGAGCTTGAAAAATATTCATTTAAGACCAATTTTCTTTCCCACATCATAGGATATTCCTCAAACCAACAAAAAAACTTCAAAGACTTTTATATTGTGCAGAAGAATCAAAAAGAGAAACATCTGTTACAATCACAAATAGGTCAAATGTTGGAAATTGAATGCCTTGCCTTAATTCGCAGCATTGTCACATTATATTCACATCTTTTCTCTGAGAAAGATTTGATAGATAATGTATGGAGGTTAGGAGTTTATGTCATAGACATCAATGAGATGTTTTATTACAGGAAGTTTCGCGATGAACTAAAATCCAAAAAATTGCCGAGATATAAACTGAAATTCGATTTCTTCAATTTTGTCTACAAAAAGCTGGATAAAACCATTGAAAAATTGCATTTTGGTGATTTAGAATCTTTCATTAATCAATTTGTATTTAAAAAAGTTGGGATGTCATTTAAAATTTTTAAGAACCGCTTAGAAAATTTTGACAATCTCAATTGGGAGCTGATATTTAATAACCCATTGTTTTTGCAATCGATTGAAGGGAAAATCGATTGGGCCTTTTGGAAAACAAATGAATTTGAGAAAAAAAAGCTAACTTCGGATCAAGATTTAAAGACTGCTAGACACAAGAAAAGTCCTTTCAATGTGGGAAACATTTTTGAAAAAACCCTAATCCCTAAGAAAAAAAATGAAAAAGTAAAACAGCTGAATAAAAGCCCAGAATTGAAGAGAAGTGATTTTCCTAAACCTCTTATGAAAAAAAAAACTGTTGATTTGGAACGGAAGAAAGGTCTGCTCAATCGGATCAAGAGATTTTTAAAAAATGGAGATTTTCAGATAAAAAAGTCTGATTATATCAAAATTGAAGAGGAAGAGTTTTTGGAAGGTTGGATACATGATAATTTAGAAGTTTTGCAAAGCCCTAAAAGAGTAGAATCACACCATGTTGTTGGAGTTAAGAAAAAATATCTGGCTAATCAGAAAAAATTTAACATTATGACTATTTTAAAGAAATTGCCTGAAACTCAGCCACCTTTGATTTCTACAGACGATTATGATTTATTCAAGTAAAATTAAATTTCCTTATGAGATAATGGTTAATTAAGGGACAGATACATACAAATACAAAAATATTTGAAAACAATAAAATTAAGAATTAAATACAGAATAAATTCATCTCATTTTTCTCATTTCTTTTTCCTCAACTCCAATTTCCTTTAAAAATGTCTTAAATTCCTTAGCTTCATCATATTCTTTGGCTTTTATCCTTAATAACCCCATAAACGCGACTTCTAATTTAAAAAGAGCTTCTTTTTTGTTTTTCCTCAGATAAACTTCTACTTCAAATCGTTTCAAATCCTTGAAATTAAAATTGTTTTCCACTGCGATTTTTTCCTTGCCTCCTAATTCATATCGTTTCCAAACTTCCATCTTTTTTTCTTTATAAAATATCTTCAAAATCCGAGGTTTCAAACAATCGCTATTCTTATCATTTCCTGTTAATTTGAAGATTTCTAATCCTGACTCAAGGATTTTGCCTTTGAATTCTCGTTTTTTATTATTATTTGTCTTGGGCAATTGAAGTGGAAAATCACAGAAACTAGTGTTTTTACATCTAATTCCCTGAAAATTATCATTGGAAACCTGTAAATTTATGCTAACATTTCCAAATCTCGAGAGATTTTCCCATTGTTTCATTAAACAAAAGCTTTTATGTCTAGTTTTCTGAGGAATTTGAGTTTTTTTCTCTCCTGATAAAATTTCATATACACTATTAGGATTACTGTTGAAATTAATTTCTTCTTCTTCTGTTTTTTTGGTGTTTTGTGTGGTTTTTAAGCCGTTTTCTTGTTTCACATCCCAGATAAATCTCTCTAAAGTCTTGATTTTTTCTTGATCCTTTTCGATCTTTAATTGTTGACTGAGAATCTTCTCATTTAAAAGACACATTTCCTGTAAATGTTCACTTTTAGTCTTATCGAGCCTATTACTCAGGAAATCGAGTTTTTGCCTATAAAGATCAAGGTTTTTCTCTATATTTTCATGGAAATATTCAGTTTTTCTATTGGTTTCCAATAAATTAAAATTACGGTTAAGACCGGAATAAAAAAGCTCCATAAGAGGTTCAATTTCTGAGTTATTATTGCCAATAGCGATATTTTCCTTCAAATCTTCTATGAGAGCTTTTTCTTTTATGAGAGTCTCATAAATATTAGAAATCGCTATTAGAATCGGCTCTTTTCCTGATAAAACTCCTTCTTTTTCAAGTTTTAACAATTCTGAAAGAAATCCTTGATTTTCAGCTCGTTTTTCATTGATTTTTAAGGTTTCTGCCTCTGATTTTTCAATCAAAACTAACAAATCTTTTTCCTGTGAGGAAATATTGAGTAAATCTTTGATTTTTATCATATTTTGGTTATTATTGTTATTATGACGGTTGTTTTCAGCTTCGAAAAGAAGAATCGAACGTTCATGTTCTTCCAATTCTAATAAAAGTCCTCTTTTCTTGATTTTTTCAGATTCGAAAATTTGCACTTTTCTTTGAAAAGGCCCATAAAAAGCCTTAATTTTCTCAAAAATATCCTGTCTAAACTCAAAGAAAACTGCTAAATTGTCTTTAAAATGCTTATTTTTCTTAGACCCTTCGATTAAAACCTCATAAATTTCGCTTTTATGATTGATATTAGGAAATCTTTGAATTTCATTTAAAAGCACGTTTTGTTTCTCTTGAATTTCATCGAAATCTATTTCATTTTCTTCATCGAAAAGCTCTTTATATCCGAAAATGCTTCTATTTATAATATAAAACCATTGATTTTTTCCTTCATTCAGACAATTTTTGAGGTTTCCCTCGAAATCTATCATATTATTCTCGATTTCAATTTGATTGATAAATTTTTTCAGATTTTCAGTTTTTTTTCTCAAAGAATCCAATTCCCCCATTAAAACTCTTATATTTTCCTCTGATACCTTTATATTGAAAATCAAATCGTTTTTCTTATTTTTCTTTTCTTTTAGATTATAATCAGGCATTTCTCCTGATAAATTCAAATTCATGGATTCCTTTCTTAAATCTGATAAAGCCTTTTGACCTTCTAAAAGCCTATTTTCACAATCTTCTAAAAGGAGGGCATATTCAAGATTTCGCATTATTTTCCCTTGAATATCCTCCTTTAGCATCTCTTGTTCTTCATTTCTGCGAATTTCCTCTTCTTTTGCTTTGAAAAAAGCCTGAAAACCCTTGATTTTCTCTTCATTTAGCTCACAAAATCTAGTTCTTATAGGTTTCTTTTTGAATAAAAGTAGGATTTGAAGTGATTCATTATGAAGGGTCTGTAAAAAGGCCTTTTGTGTGGGAAAGTCTGATAATAGAATGGATAAAGGGTTTTCAGAGCGCGTTTTTTCAGCATTATATAATCTATTTGTTTCAAATAGATCCGAGATCAGAGAACTTTCTTTATTGCAGAAATAGTCTTTTTTATTATGGAGGTTCTCTTCGAAAATCTGGTATTCCTGAATATCTGAATAAAGGACTTTTTCGATCTTTTCTTTAGCTTTCTTCAATTGAATAAGCTTGACTTTAGCGGCCTTTTTTGGATTATTTGGATCGTGGTTTTCTTGAAGGGAAGTTTGCGAAAAAGAACGGCATTTTTTCGGGATTTTTAACATTTTTTGTTTTGAGTTTTTAAAAAAACGAGTTTATTTTTTTTAACGTTTGGAATTTTTTTAAAAATATACATTTAGTAATTCTTATTTTTAATAAATTTTGCTTTATAAATAAAAAAATAAAAAAAGCAATTTACTATTTTTTTATTATTGAAAGGAAGCACATCTACATCATATGTTAAAACTTAAAATATTTCTAACTCCTAAAACAAATATAGAGATAAACAGGAATAATAATAATTTATTTTGTCAATGCCTCATAATATAATCCATAACTCCCGGTAGTATTTTCCAAATTCTCTAGTTTTTCCCGAGCCTGTCCAATTTTTTCCTCCAAATCGAAGTTTTCTCTAACTATTTCCTGTAAGTCATGAAAAGCCTTATTCGTCTCATTTTCATATACTTCATTTTGAGTTTTCACTCTTTTCTTGAACCCATCAATTAGCACTTGCGAATCCTGTGGAATGTCATTTGTTTCAAAAAACGCCGTCTCTCTTAAAATTATTAATTCCATCTTGAGCTGATGAGCCATTCTTTTAAAGTCGTTGATTTGTTCTTTCGCTTGTTGAATGATAAACTAAAATCATTTTCAAGGAAATATATTAAATTTCTGATATTGCTGTTAAATAAACCTCTACATGATCTATATGAGCCTTCATATGCTCATATTTCGGGTCAGGAGATTCTGGATAAGAAATTTCTCGGAAATAATCTAAAGTTAAGGCTTTTTGAAACATTCCAGAAATAAAAAATAAGTAAATTAAGCTGAAAACACGAAAGAAATTTAAAAAACAATAAAACAATAAGAAAAAAAAAAAAATAAGAAAATCCAAAATATCAAACAATTCAATTCATCAAAAATGAAAAATTTCGATGAGTTTATCCTCAGCAGTTTGTGTGATCTCAAAAAAGAGGTCTTGACAAAAAATCCTTCCAAATTCCAAGATTCGGATGCCCAAGAGAAGAAAATCATGACCCTTGCTGATTATAAAGAACAAGTAAAACAACAACATTCCAAACCCCAACCCGAAAAAGCAACTTCAGAAAGTCCCACCCTTAGTCATCAAAAACATGCCACGGCTCCAAACTTTCAAAATTACGCCCAATCACAAAATCCACAATCACAACCCTTCTATTACAATTATCCTATGCAACCCCAATTTTATAATCAATATGGATATAATCCCCAATCACCTATTCCAATAGTTAATAATCCTAATATGATGGGTAACTTTTATAATGTTGGTATGACTTCTAGTCCAACTTTATATGGAACTTATAATCAAGGCTTCATAGTTCCTGTGAATCAGAATCAAATCAATTTAAACCCTTTGGAAGAAAAATATTATCAAAACTTATATTCCTCAATGCCTGATCGTCACTTATCTGGGGAATTGCCAGCCAAAATAGTTGTGGATTTCATAAAAACTTCGAATCTTCCTAAGGAACAATTGAAGAACTTCTGGTTTTCATTGAATAAACCCTCAAATAAACCAGATGTTCTCGTTTCGAATAATGAATTTTTCCTTTTGTTGAAAATGATCGCCTTGGCTCAAAATAACATAGAACCAAACGCTCAAAACCTAGCGAATCAAGCTTTTCAACAATTGCCAGTTTTTCATAATGTCGAGGAAGAAGATGCCTTTGAGAATTTTCAAGTGGCCCATGAAGAATTCGGGGATTTCGAACATAGCAGTCCTCTTTTTGAGCGAAAAAAGGAATTAGGAGGAAAGGATTTGATAAATCTCGATAATAATTCCCCAGAAAAGCCAAACCTTGAGATCCAAAACATAGAAACGCAGATTATCAAAACTTATGATAGATATAATGTTTTCGATGAAATATTAGATGTTAAAAATGAACCTGGTCCAATGGAAACTTTGAAGAGTGTTTCTCAAGAACTCATTTTTCCTGATCATAAAAACTTGAAAAACACGATGTTAAATGTCCCGCAACCGGACAATAATACCAAAATCTCTGATTTTTATAACCCTTTCAGTCCAAATTTCACGAAAAAGGAAGTCTCATTAGAAAAAACCCCTCCCAAGGAATTGAATTTGGATAATTCTCCAATTAAAGGAGAAGATGAATTCTTTGAATTTCAACAAAACCAGGAATTTGCAGAATTCCAAAAGCCAGAAACTAAAGTTCAACAAAATATACATAATGATCTTATGAATTTCCAAGACTTACAACCAACCAATAAACCTCAGGATCAAAAAAAAGAGGATTTCATGGAATTTCAAGAATTCCAAACTGATGAGAAAACTCAAAACGCTAAAAAAGAGGATTTCACGGAATTTCAAGAATTCCAAGCCACAAGTCATGTCCAAAACAGCAAAGATAACGATTTCATGGAATTTCAAGGGTTCCAAAGTCATCAAGGAAACATTGCCTTCCAAAACTCCGAATTTCAAGATTTTCAAGGAACTCAACAAAAATCTCCAAATTTCAATTCAGAAGATTTGAAAAATCATCAAAATTCACAAAATGCTAATGTTGTTAGTGAAAGAACTAATAATGAAAATAACAATCAGCTAGAAATCATTGTGACTAAAGGAAACGTTTATGAAATAGATTGGCCAGAAGCAGAAACCGAAGAAATAAAAGAAGAAAATCAAATTAACCCTATTGATATCAAGACCAACAATGAAGAAAATATCAAGGAAAATCAAAAAAACTCTGAAAATCTTTGGAAAGCAGAGGAAAAGAAAACAGAAATAACCTCATCGAGAAAAGATGATGAATTTGAATGGGTTGAAGTTCAGCCTGAAATCCAGGAAGAAAAACCTCATTTGGTGACAAAAAAAACTGAGGATCTTATGGATTTTAATGAGGAAGAGGAAAATGAGCCTGAACCATCAATTACTACAGCGAACATCCAGACTACAACAGTTGCCAGACTTGAAAATTCGAATTTTTTCGATTGGAAGGAGTCACCAAATAAGCAAAATTTAGTGAATTCCAATTTTACTTGGAATAATAATAACGAAGGGTTGGCCCAAAATAACAATAATAATAACATTAAGGATATGTTAGAAGGCAATAATCAAAATAACAATAACATTAAGGATTTACTCGAAGGAAAAGATAATAATAATGCAAATAATGAAGAAAACCCTCCTCAGAATGATGACGATGAATTTGAATGGAACGAGGCGCCTAAAAAATCCACCCATCGCGATTTATCGTTACCTCCTGAACAAATCGAACCCCCAATGATAAAGCCTAATACTTTTCTATCTAGTCAATCCGACTCTCTTCAAGCAAATAATTTCAAGTCAAATATCAAATATGATGATTTAGATTTTGAATGGAATGAAGCCCCACAAATTTCCCAACCCAAAAACATAGAAAAAAAGTCTGAAATTGAAGGAAAAACGCAGCAAATTACCTCAAAATATGACTTGCAAGATCTATTCCATGAATCTCAACAAATGAACTCTGGAATGAACATTTTAGATTTGTTATCTCAAGTTGAGAGTTTTATTCCTCCTGTGAAAATCCTGAATTTGGCAATGTTTTCAGATAGTATTGAGGAAATTTCCGAATTGGCAGAAGCTATGTTTTCATTGGAAATGTACGATGAATGTCAAGCTTTAATCGAACATCATAAAGTGTTATTAGAAATTTCGAGTTGCGAAGTAGAGAAGAAAAGGCTGATTGCTGAGGAAAAATATGAGGAAGTGATTGGAATTCGTGATAAAGCCAAAAAACTAGAGAAAAAGCTTTTACCGAAGGAAATCATTGAAGATTTCAAGACAGCATATGAAAAGGCTAATGGGAGAGCATTTTCGAGCAATTGTCTTGATAAACTTATGGAATTGAGATTGGCTGAGAAATTAGTGGAAGAATTTAAGAAATTAATTGAGAAAACAGCCAGTTTTTCAGAAGATGTAACAATTTTAAAGGAAATCAAGGCACAAAAAGCAGGATTTGTAGAGTAATTTGAATTTTTTTAATAGAAATAAATATAAGGATTATCTATTTAATTATTTAATGATGATAATTCCAGATTAGTGACACGTTTGGAAGGCAAAAGTGAATTGATAAAGGAGATTTATCAAGGATTGAAACTCGAACTTGAGAATGTAGATGCAGTTCAGTTGAGACTAGAGTCAGAAAATGAAGAAGCTCAAACATCAGCTATCAATGATTACAAATTTCAAGTTTATATTTCAGGTTCCAATTAATCTTTCTTCTCTAATAATTCTTTCATTGAAAAACCAAAAGGAGTTCAGAGACTCTGGACAATGTTTAGAACTTATGATGAGATTTTCGAGTTTATTGACCCAGAAAACAAGATTTATACTTGGTTCGAACGAGAAGCGAATTTAGTTGTTAAACATCTTGATGGTTTTTTTGAATTTTTGGGAGGATTTATCCCAAAAGACTTCAATAAACCTTCATTGTCTCCTCCAGATCCTAATCCCATTTGGTTGAGAGCAAACAAAGGAGAATTTTGTCAGATTTGCTTAATTTCAATGCAGGAAGAACAAACTTTCGAAGCAAAAGGGAAAAGTGGACATGCTCGATGTTTAAATTTCTGGCTCAATCGAGTCATGAAAGAAGACTAAACTAAAAAAAATTTAATGAATTAAATTTGTTTAAAATTTCCAAAAATAAAAAATCTACTATTTTTTATATATTTATTATTTTTAAGAAATAGATTTTTAAA
>Ga0302186_10002225_pt1 | contig 15126 bp, 9 predicted proteins | sample II_Bog_E1_2_FD_198782 | JGI IMG/M metagenome (GOLD analysis project Ga0302186, IMG submission 198782) | Peat permafrost microbial communities from Stordalen Mire near Abisko, Sweden - II_Bog_E1_1 | ecosystem: Environmental > Terrestrial > Soil > Wetlands > Peat | place: Sweden: Abisko, Stordalen... | reverse complement strand
CACGCAATGTTCTCGTTGCGCCGCAGCAGCACGCCCTCCAGGTTGCGCGCCCGCAGCCACTCCACCACCTGTGCCTGCTTGGTCTCCAGCTCGGCATTCCAATCCGCCTGCGAAACAATCGTCTGGCCGTTGACAATCAGGCTCTTCTCAATCCGCGCACTCATAGCTGCTCTCTTTTCAAAGTATGTATTCTTGTCCCATGAAATAAGGGCGCCGACTCAGTCAGCGCCCTCGCGTTTTCCTTAGTCTTCCAACTCCGGATGGTAGTTGCTCTCAAAGCCCAGGTACCGTTCCGCCGCCTCCTGGACCGCGCTCGAAACATCACTGAAGTTCGCCGCCACATGATGCTCAAATCCCTCTCGGCAAATGAACTTCAGCAGCCGCTGCAACTCCGGAATCTCCGCTACGCCCGCTCCGCCAAACGTCGTCAGCGGATCGCTCGTAAACTTGCCCGGCCCCGTGTATCCACGCACAATCCCGTACCGGTCGTCGGTCGAGTAGCGCGCATAGCTCATCGCTCCCGCCTTCACCCGGCCCACGCACGTGCCGAACGTGTTCTCGATGCCCACCGTGCCCGCAATAATCGCCTGGTAGTCCATCTTCACTTCGTTGAAGAAGTGCTTCGGCAGGTTCGAGCAGTGGAAGCAAACGCACTTGTTCGGGTCGGTGCCGTAGTTGTTGTTCCAGTCCAGCAGCGCGCTCGGCGTACCCGATGCCAGCGCCAGCATGTGCATGCTCAGCGTTCCCGGCACATCCACTTCGCACGCCGAAGGAATGAGGTCGTTCGACATCATGCTCATGATCGTGCAAGGCACCACGCCGAAGAACTCTTCCAGCGATGTCCAGCACTGCACTGCGCTCACTTGCACCGCAGCCTGCTTCATCCAGCCGTCAATCACCGCGCCCAGTTTGGCCATCTTCAGCAGAGCTTCGTCCGGCACGCCGCTCGTCGTCACATACTTTTTGATCGCCGCCAGCTTCGCCTGCGCAAAGTCGTCGTTGTCGCCCATGCGGCCAATGCGCCCCAGAATCTCAGACAAGTCAATTGTCTCGATCGTGATCCCGTGCGTCTCAAAAATCCGCTCCGAGTAGCGCACCGTGTTGAACGCAGTCGGACGCGCGCCAATCGCGCCAATCCGCAGGTTCTTCAATCCCTTGACTATCCGGCAAACCTGCCCAAACCACTCCAGATCACGCTTGAACTCCGGCGAGTTCGGCGCCTCGGTGTGCAGCGTCGTCAGCGAGTATGCAATTCCATACTGCATCAGGTTATTGCACGCGCTCATCTTGCCGCAGAAGCTGTCCCGTCTGGTCGCAATCGTCATCGCATCGCTGCGGTCCGGCGTCGCCTGCACCAGCACTGGAACCTTCAGTCCAGACAACCGGATCGCGTCCACAATTCCGCGCTCTTCGCCAAAGTTCGGCAGCGTGATGATGATGCCGTCAATCTCATCCGCATGCTTCTTGAACAGAGCCGCGCAGAGCTGTGCCTCGGCGTAAGTCTCCACTGCGCCGTGCTTGGATTCTTCGGCACTCAATACGATTGCCTTGCCGCCCGCCGCTTCAATTGCAGTAATGATTTCTTCGCGGCCGGTCTTGGCCAGATGGTCCGGGAAAAATCCCCGGTTACCCACCACTACTCCATAAGTCATCGTTCTAATTGCTGTCATTTTCAATCGCTCCTTCTTGCAGCGCAGGTCGAGGCCCGGCCTGCGGGTAAGCTTGCAAAAATTCCGTTATTCAGCGCGCCCAGGCCGGAAGCGCACGCCGTAAAAAAGACCAAGGCCCAACAGGATGGCGCCCCACCACACCGGTGCGTGGAGGTTGGCCAGCACAACGTTGGCAGCTTGATGGGTGACGAGTTCAAAGATGCCATAGGCAAGGACCAGTGCGCCGTAAACCGAAAGCAGAACACCGATGAAAAACCAGATGGAAATAGCGGACGAATGCATAAGCGCTCCTTACCAGAAGTAAATGTTGAGGGCCAGGAAAAGGACGATCGCGATGCCCGTCCAAGTCCACTCGTTCTTGTAAAACGGAACAGGCTCTTCTTTGGGCAGCGGCGTTACGCCATAGACCACGCTGGCAAGCTCTGACAGCGGCTTCGGCTTGGTGAAGAGGCTGACGATCACGTTGACACCGACCGAAGTGATCACCGACCAAAGAGCGCGGTACATGTTCTCCGCCATGTCTTTGGCATCGGGCGAAATGGCCACAAAGCGCAGCGCGCTTGGGTCCGCCTTCACCCAGGCCCACAGTCCAATCGAGGTGAGCGTGCCGATCAGCAGGCCCCAGAAGCCGCCAGCCTTGGTCGCGCGTTTCCAGAACATGCCCAGCAGCACCACGCCAAGCAGCGGCGAAATAAAGAAGCTGAACAGCGCCTGCACATAATCCATAATGCCGGCAGCGTTCATCACCAGATACGCTGCGCCAATGGAGATTACCACGCCGACAATTGTGACGATTCGGCCCACCAGAACATAATGATCGTCCCGCGCATGCTTCACGATATGCGGCTGGTAAATGTCGTAGGTGAAGATGGCCGTGAAAGCGCTCACGTTCCCCGCCATGCCGCTCATGAATCCAGCAATCAGCGCGGTAATGCCCAACCCCAGCAACCCAGGTCCAAGGTAGCGGACCATCATCAGCGGCAGCACTTCGTTATAGCTGTGCAGTTGAACGTCGCCGGTGCCGGCCAGCACGGCCTGCTGGGTGGCGGGCAATACGGATGTCGTCGCCAGGTCTGCCGAGCACTGCGAAAGATTGACCGGGGCGCCCCCAGATGCACTGCGAGCACAATCCTTCACCACGTTCTCGCCCACCAGCTGCATGTGCGAGCCGTTGGAGTTGGTCAGAACCACCAGGCCCAACAGGCCCGGAAGAATCACGATGAAAGGTACGGCCATCTTGAAGAAAGAACCGATCACCGGAGCCAGGCGCGCCGAACGTAGAGAGTTCGCCGCCAGCACCCGCTGCACAACGAGAAAATCCGTAGTCCAGTAGCCGAAGCTGATCGCGAATCCAAGACCGAAAACAATGCCCGTCCAGTGGATGCCCATGGGGTTATCGGCAAAGTGCCCCATGCTGCGCCACATGTGGGTGTAATCTCCGACAGGAACGTCGCCGGTGGCAATGTTGTGCGCCAGGCGCGCCTTGAATCCGTTCCAGCCGCCCGTTTCAACCAGTCCCAGGATGGGGACCAGCATCGCGCCACCCCAGATCAGCACGAATTGCAGTACCTCATTGAAGATGGCCGAGCGCAGGCCGCCGAGCGCCACATACGCGGCCACAGCCAGCGAGGAAACGATGATGGAGAAGTTCATATCCCAGCCCAGAACGATCTTCATCACTTCTGCCATTGCGAACATGTTCACGCCGCTCATCAGCACCGTCATGAAGGCAAAGGAGACCGCTGCTACAAAGCTCGAGCCCTGGCCGTAGCGCAATTTCAGGTATCCCGGCACGGAGTGCGTCTTGCACACGTAGTAGAACGGCATCATCACCATGCCCAAGAACAGCATGGCGGGGATGGCGCCAATCCAGTACCAATGCGCGGCCAGAATGCCATATTGGTATGAGGATCCGGCCCAACCCATCAGTTCCAGCGAGCCAAGGTTGGCGGAAACAAAGCTCAGCCCCGCGATCCATGCGGTCATCTCGCGGCCGGCCATGAAAAATTCTTCGCTCGTGTTGGACTGGCCTTTCAGGTAGAAGCCGATCCAGATCACCATCAGGAAGTAGATCGCAATGACGGCGATATCGAGGAGGCCCAGGTGCGCCAGAGAAGGAGAGTCAAAGGCCAGGGCTGCTTTGGCCGGCATCGTAAACAGGCCGGCGGCGGGAGAGGTCAGGGCTAATCCAAACATTTGGTCACCATCAAGAGCGTTCAGTTTATGGTATTTGCAAAATCCCGCGCCATAGTCTCGCTGAATTTAGCAACGAGGGAACTCTATCTTGCCCAGGCGCAGTCTAGCAAACGTTTTCCGCACCCCACCCCCCAGCGTTCAAATGCGGTTGCCACTCGGCGAGGATGCGACCTTAGTAAAAGGCTTTACCTTGACACTTGTCAAGTCCTTTGTCCCGCCTCCCCCGCATTTCATGCCTCCCATTCGCCTCACTCAGCCCTCCATCTCAGCACCCTTGCACCCCGTTTGTTCATTTCCGCCTCAAAAGTTCAGAAAACTCATGAGTTTCCCGCTTGTATTCTCAACCCTCGCGCGCCTAATTTAAAGAATGGGCTTACACCTTCCCATCTCTGACCCTCGCACGAGCCTGTTTCGTGTGCCCTTTTGCGCAAAATTCCACATATCCCGCTTCTGAGGAGTGACTTCCGATGCAGTCTCCCATGCCCGATCCGATTGCTTGTAGTGGCGTCTCCCGGCGCTCCTTTCTGCGCCTTGCCGCAGCCACCTCTGCCATGGCCGCCGTGCCCATCTTCACCGAGGCACACCTCGCCATGGCCCAGCGACCGCACTTCGCTGACCCCGACAAGGGAATTCACATCGATGCCAACGAAAATCCCATGGGCCCCTCCCAGGCTGCGCGCGAAGCTATCGCTGGCATGATCCCCATGGGCGGACGCTATCGGATGAACATGGAAGAGGAACTCGCCGAGCTCTTTGCCAAACAGGAAGGCCTTGACCCTGAGATGGTCATCCCCTACGCCGGCTCCAGCGAGCCGCTCCACTTCACCGTCCTCGCCTTCACCGGCCCCGGCAAGCCCCTCGTCATCGGCGACCCCGGCTATGAAGCTCCCATGTGGGCTGCCATGGTCTCCGGCGCTCCCGTCATCAAGGTCCCGCTCGCTGATCCCAAAGGCGCTGCCTCTCACGATGTCAAAGCCATGCTCGCCGCCTCGGCGACTCCCGGCGTTATCTACATCTGCAACCCCAACAACCCCACCGGCACCGTCACCTCACGCGCCGACATCGAGTACGCCGTCGCCAATGCCCCTAAAGACACCGTCGTCATGATTGACGAGGCGTACATCCACCTATCCGACGTCCCCAACTGCCTCGACATGGTCAAGGCCGGCAAAAATGTTGTCGTGCTCCGCACCTTCTCCAAGCTCTACGGCATGGCTGGCATCCGCCTCGGATTCGCAGTCGCCCGCCCCGACCTCCTCAAGCAGATTGACCGCTTCGGCGGAAGGAACTCCCTGCCCATCACCGCAATGGCCGCCGGCATGGCCAGCCTCAAGCAAGCCGACCTCGTCGCCGAACGCAAAAAGCACATCGGCGCCATCCGCGAAGAAAATCTCGCATGGCTCCGCGGCAAGGGGTACGCCGTCACTCCCTCGGTCTCCAACTGCTTCATGCTGGACGTCCGCCGCCCTGGCAAGGAAGTCCTCGCCGCGATGGCCGCCAAGGATGTCTACATCGGACGCATCTGGCCCGCATGGCCCACACAGGTCCGCATCACCGTCGGCACACCCGAGGAAATGGCCACCTTCCGCAAGACGTTTGAGGAAGTCATGGCATCTAACACCGCAGGGCTGGTCCCGGCCGAGTTGCCGTGGCGCGTGCGGGAGACCCCCTTCTCCCACCTCTCTTAAACACCAACCCGCATCCAGCAACAATGCCCCGGCCTCAACTCAGGCCGGGGCATTGTTGTTCCTGGGGCAGGGAACCGCACAACTCCTTCGCTTCCCGCCCGAAACGAAAGCGGCGCCCGGGTTTCCCCGGACGCCGTTCCTTACGTTTGCTTCTGGCTTAGAACGTGATCTTCAGCGCCAGCTGCGTGTTGAACGGTTCACCCGCTCCGATACCAGGCGCTCCGTTGAAGTCGCCAATCGTATCGAACAGTTGCAGTGAGCCGATGTTGGTCTGGTTTGGGTCAAAGTTCACACCCAGCGGGGGTGCAAAGTTCGTCCGGTTGAACAGGTTGTAGAACTCCACGCGGAGCTGTGTGTTCACGTACTCGCCGATCTTCGTGTTCTTGAAGATTGAAAAGTCAACGTCTCCAAAGCCAGGAGCAACATAGGCGTTGCGGTGGGTCGTGCCCCATGTCCCCGGCGTGGGATCCACGAACGCATTCGGGTTCAGCCAGTTGGCATTCACCACCTGCTTCTTGTAGCCCCCATACGCATTCGCAATCACCTGGTTCGCGCGCTGGTTTCCCTCGCCCGTGTTGTCCGTTTGCCCATTGCTCAGAACCGTGAAAGGAAGTCCAGAGTGGAACGCATACACCGAGTTCAACTGCCAGCCGTTCGTCACTGCCTTGAACTTGCTGCCGCCCGGCACCTCGTAGCTCGCTTCGCCCACCAGCGTCTGACGCGTGTCAAAGTCGCTCTGGCCGTAGTCTGCCTTGAAGTTGGTGCTGTCCTGCGGCAACGCGCCACGATAGGCAGTCACATCGTCAAAGCTGTGTGACCACGTATACGCAGCCTGCGCCGTGAGCTTGTGCCAGTTGCTCAAACGCAGCGTCGACTGCAGAGAGCTGTAGTTCGAGTTGCCGATGCTCTGGATCTCGTTGATGTTCCCGTAATTTGCATAGGTTCCATAGTACGGGCGGCTCGTCTGGTCTACTCCGACCGCATTGGGCATGCTCTGGTTCAAATCCACAATCGACAGCAGGTGATGACCCTCGCTGCCAACGTAGCCAATCTGCGCAATGATGTTCGTGCCGATCGACTGCTCAATCTGCGCGTTGAAATTGATGTTGTTGGAAGGAATGAAATGCTGCGCCACTGAGAATACGCCGCACGGTGTCGTTGGTGTGCAGGTCGGTGCGGTAGCCGAACCAAACGGATCGACCCCGCTCTGCCACGTATACCCACCTGCGTTCAGCGCAAACACCGGGCTCGCTCCAGCCGGGTTAGACTCCAGCCCGTTCGGTGCGCTGTTGCCCGGACGGTTGTCAAGGAACGGGTTGATGTTCGGTGTGTCAAAGTAGATGCCCGCACCCGCGCGAACCACCGTGTGCTGCTCAAGCTGATAGCTGAAGCCGATACGAGGGCTCACGTTCGCGTAGGTTGGGTCGTAAATGGATGAGATGGTTCCACCCTGGAAGGCGATGCCGTCTCCGCCAAGTGCTGGACGGAAGACCGAAAGATCCTTCTTCGCATCATGCAACGGACCTTCATAATCCCAGCGCAGTCCCATGTTTATGTTCAGCTTCGGCGTCACCTGGTACGAGTCCTGCAGGAACCCTGCGAAGGTGTTCACATACACCAGCCGCTCCGGGTTGCCGATCGTGATCGCTGACTGGTACACGTCGCCTGCCATAAAGTCCGCAAGCGATTGCAGGCGGCTCAACGTCGGCGCATCCGTAATTCCTTCAAAGCCATCCGTCGGAATTGTCCAGTTGCCCTGACTGCCGTTGAACTTGAAGTTGCCCTGCGCATTGCGGTGATAGAACTCGTTCAGCTGAATCTTGCGGAACTCCCCGCCAATCTTCAACTCGTGCTTGCCTTTCACCCACGACACGTTGTCCGAAATCTGACCCGTGATGTCGTTGCGGCCTTCAGGAGGCGTCTCGCCCGTCGCGTCAAAGCTCGATATCTGAATCTTCGGCGCGTCCGTGTAAGCCGAGCCATCCACCAGACCAACCGCCTTCACGTCAAAGCCAGTCTTGTTGTCGTAGAACACCTGGTTGAAGTAGTTCACGCCCGCCACAATCTGGTTCGTCAGCGAGTTCGTAAACGTGTGGTTGTACGTCAACTGGTAGTTGTACACATGAATAGGAGCCGCTTCGTAGTATGCCAGCAGCGACGAACCCACAGGTGCAACCTGGCTGCCCTGACCGCCAAACCAGTGTGCCGAAATGCTGTTCTTGTCGTTGATCGTATAGTCCAGTTTGCCCACGCCGTTGTAGCTGTAGCCAAATTCCGGATCGTTGCTGATGTAGTTGTCCACCTGCGGAAGTCCCGTGCTCACTTCCCCAGGAGTGCTCGCCAGCGCCTTGGCAGGCCAGAGGAGATTCAGCAGCCCCGTCGAAACCGGACTCACCGTTCCCTCATTCGCCGCAATCAAATCCATCGCCTTGCTCTGCCACGCCGCAGTCGGCTCCGTCGTCGTCGACGACACGCCAATCACAAACCGCTGCTGTTCGTAGTTCATGAAGAAGAACAGCTTGTCGTGCAGAACCGGACCACCGATCGAGCCGCCGGCGTTGTAGTCCCGCACCTTCTGCTTCACAGCCGGTACGTCATTGGCCTTCGCATTCGCCGCAACAATCGGCGATATCGCGCCAAACGCCTCGTTGCGATTGAAGTAGTAAGCCGAACCATGAAACTTGTTCGTGCCACCCTTCAGGCCCAGCGTCGCCGTGCCGCCTGGGTTACGACCAGAGTCGGCCGAAGCATTGGTCTGCACCGAGAACTGCTCCACCGCGTCCAGCGGTAGAATCACACCGGCAATGCCCGAGACACCGCCTTGGTTGACGGCCGGAATGTTGTGCCAGATGTCGTTGTTGTCCACGCCGTCAATCTGCCAGTTGATCTGGTTGGCGCGCGTGCCGTTCAACGATCCATAACCGCCGGCGCCGGAGTTTGCGAAGCCAGGGGTGAGCGTTGCGAGCTGCGTAAAGTCGCGCCCGTTCATCGGCGCATCCGACACTGCCTGCTCATCGATAATCGTCGTCTGCGTCGTCGTCGTCGTGTCCAGCGTATATGCGTCCGCTGCCACTTCCACCGTCTCCGCCGATGTCGCCACCGCCAGCTTGATCTGCTGCGTAAAGATCACACCGGCCGAAACCGTGATGCCCGTAATCTTCTCCGTCTTGAATCCGTTCGCCGTGGCAACAATGTCATACTTGCCCAGCGCCAGTTCCGGAAACGAATATTCGCCCGCCGACGAAGATACCGTCTTCAGCGTCACGTTCGTTCCAGGGTCCGTCACCTCAACTGTGGCCCCGGGCACTACCGCGCCCGACTGGTCCGTGACTGACCCGTTGATGCCTCCGCGAAACGTGTGTTGTGACCAGCCTGCCATCGGCAGGGCAATCAGCAGCACCAGCATCAGCGCTCTGAATATACTGCTTGAACTCCGAAATCTCATGCGTTACTCCTCCAAGGTCGTTCAGGGTAAGGAAGTACTGTTCGCTTTCCTAAAAAGATGGGAAACGATTGCGACAGTTCCACGGCTCTCACGAGCACACAGAATGGCCTAGTTTGTTCCGGGGATGCTACAGAGAAGAAAAGTCCGTATTTGGTGAGCCATTATCAAAAATAGGTGGATTTTCCGTGAAAAAGCAACAGTGGAATTCCATAAAAAGCCAAAAATATGGTCTTACAAGGCTGCATCAAGCAAAAAACGCCCCATGACAGGGCGAAGCAGACCAGATCCACTCCTCCTCAATCCCTCATGCCGGCTGCGCGCTCGCCAGCTCCCAGGACGGAACAAACCCCGCCTGCACCAGCGCCGGCGCCGCCTCGTACCCCGAAGTATCAACCGCCTCTGGGCACACCCGCACGAGCAAATCTCCCGACTCATGATGAAACAAAACGGACAACGCCCCAGCACGGGCCGTCAGCGGGCCTATCTCTGCCGCCTCCATCTCCGCATACGGCACACTCATCGTGCACGGACGCGGCAAAGCCGACTTGATGGTCCCCGCTATCATGTTCGCGATCTCCTTGGTCGCGTCGAGTATGTCCGCCTGCTGAACCTCCTCCACCGCCTGCATCAGCATCGCCGCCGTAGCCGCGCTCGCCAGCCCGTGGCCCATTCGTACCTCTATCCGACCCGCCCACACTCCGGCAAGCTCGCAGCTCCCCAGCACATGCATCCGCTCCAACTCGCAGCGGTGGCTCCCGTAATCCGCACAGGCGCCACCCGCACAGCCCCCCGCGCCGCATACGTGCGGCTCCAGAACCATGCCCAGCATCTGTTCCCAAAACTGCGCATTCGCGCGCTCGACACTCTCTGTGGTTACGCTGGATTGCATCGTCCCTCCTGGCACCGCGGTGCTTCTCCTAAAGAATCCCGCAACTACCTACCTGAGCAATTCCTCAAGTTCTCTCCTCCTTATCGCCAATTTATGGGGATTCATTAATTCCACACACCTGCGATTCCAAGACTCACCCCAACGGTAATTCAAGACATCTCATCACAACCCCCATCCCATCTCTTCTCACACATCCTGCTCACGCAAAAAAGCCTCCCGGAATTCTCCCGGAAGGCCTCTTCAAATCTACTTTCGTCCGCTTACGCCGTCATCTGGTCCAGCGCTTCCGGCTTCAGTATCGTCATGCTCGCGCCCTTGATGCTGATCAACTTATCCCGCCGAAACTGGTTCAACAGGCGCGTCACCGTCTCCCGCGACGTCCCCGCCATGTTCGCGATCTCCTCATGCGTCAGAGCCATCGTAAAGCGCAGCTCCTGCTTTCCGTACGACGCCGTCCGGCCCCACTCCAGCAGCAGGTGTGCAAGCCGCCCCGCTGCCGAACTCGACAGCGCCAGCCGTTTCGCATCGTGAAACACCGTCATATATTCGGCTGAAAGCGATTGCGCGGCGTGCATACTCGCCACTCCATGTTTATTCAGGAAGTCCATGAACTCTTCCTTGCGCATCGTCTTCACCTGGCAGGGCTCAATTGTCTCCGCAGTCACCTCATGCGGAACATCGGCCAGCACTGCGTTCAATCCAAGCAGATCCCCAGGCCCGGCTATCTTCAGAATCATGGTCTTGCCTTCGCGTGAAGTCGACGACACTTTGGCTTGCCCACTGCACAAAACAAAGACGTTGCGCGCGGTGTCGCCCTCGGCAAACAGCTTCGCTCCTCGCGAATGGCTCACCAGGACTCCGATAGAGTCAAAGTCGCGCAGGGCGTCTGGAGTCAGATTGCAAAACAGCCGCAAATGACGGTGCTCACAATTGACACAGTCGTCCGGCACGTGATGGTTGTTCACTGGCAGCATTGGACCGTCATCACCTTGGGGACGCAAATTGTCGCTTGACCTCGTTAAAAGCGCTCAATGATGACAAGTATAGCGCGTCTGAGGAAGTATAGCGCGACTCATCCCCATTGCCCATCCAGTCCAACATTACTTTCCTCTCAACTCGCTCTCAAAACCCCGTTTGCCAAAACCCCGGCAGGGGGTTTAGGCTTCCTTTCGATATGACTCCCTCACGTTTTCGCCCCACACAAACGTTTGTCCCTGCGCTCTGCGCCAGCCTCATCCTGGCCGCCTCGGCGCTCTGCTGCCCCCCTCTCGCCCTCGCTCAATCCACTCCCGCCCTTTCCGGGCCAGTGGCCGACTCCGACGTCATCGAATCCCGCGCCCGCGCCATGCTCGCCAAACTCACCCTCGATCAGAAAATCGACCTCATCGGCGGCTCCGAAGGCATGTTCACCCTTGCCATCCCTTCCGTGGACCTGACAGCGCTCAAAATGTCCGACGGTCCGCTCGGCGTCCGCACCTGGGGCCCCACCACCGCCTATGCCGGCGGAGCCGCGCTCGCCGCCACCTGGGACCCCGCGCTCGCCCGTCAGGTCGGTGAAGGCCTCGGCCGTGACGCCCGCGCCCGTGGCGTTCACTTCCTCCTCGGCCCCGGCGTCAATATCGCTCGCTCCCCGGTCAGCGGTCGTAACTTCGAGTACCTCTCCGAAGACCCATTCCTCAACGCCCGCCTCGCCGTTGCATATATTGAGGGTGTTCAGGCTCAGGGAGTCAGCGCCACCGTCAAGCACTTCGCCGCCAACAACCAGGAGTACGATCGCCACAACGTCAACTCCATCGTCGATGAGCGCACCCTGCGCGAGCTCTACTTTCCCGCCTTTGAAGCCGCCGTCAAGGAAGCGAAAGTCACCGCCGTCATGAACTCCTACAACCTCATCAACGGCTCCCACGCCACCCAGAACGAGTTCCTCAATCTCAAGGTCCTCAAGGGCGAGTGGGGCTTCCATGACCTGCTCATGAGCGATTGGGATTCCACCTACAGCGCCATCGGCGCAGCCAACAACGGCCTCGACCTCGAAATGCCATACGCCAAGTTCATGAATAAAAAGGAACTTCTCCCCGCCATCAAGAGCGGCAAGGTCAAGGAATCCACCATCGACGACAAGGTCATGCGCTTGCTCCGCGTAGCCTACCGCTACCAGTGGATCGGCCCCGACGCACGTCCGCAGCAGGTTGACAGCATCTCCGCGTATTCCATCCCCGATCGCGCCGTCGCCCTCGCCGGCGCTCGCGAAAGCATCACCTTGCTCAAGAACGATGCCCACTTCCTGCCCATCGATGCCGGCAAGCTCAAGACCATCGCCGTCATCGGCCCGGATGCCTACCCGGCCATTCCCGGCGGCGGCGGATCCTCGCAGGCCCAGGCCTTCGACCCCGTCTCCATCCTCACCGGTCTCGCCAACCTCGCCGCGCAGCAGGGCGCAAACGTCGTCTACGCCCGCGGCCTGCCCGACCAGGGTGATATCTTCGGCAACACCAGCTTTGAAGGTCCCGTACAGATCGAGAGCTTCTCCAATCACGACTTCGAGGGCAAGGCCGAGGCCAGCCATCAGAACCAGATGAACGACCTCAAGCCGGCCATGTGGGACGCTGTCGATCCCAACCCCCGCAGCCTCCGCTACCGGGCCGCCTACAAGCCCACCGTCAGCGGTCGCTACCTCCTGCTCGCCGCAGCCAGTGGTGAAGACTTCTACACCATCAAGGTCGATGGCCGGCAGATCCTTGACCAGCCTCACCGCGAGGGCCAGGTTCCCCTCGCAGCCACGCTCGACCTCAAGGCCGGCGAGCCCATCCACATCCAGGCCGACTACATCCCCTGGACTCCCGGCGTCCGTCTCTCTCTCGGCCTCGCTCTGGAGTCCGGCCTCGTCTCTGACGATGCCAAGCGCCTCGCTGCTTCCGCCGATGCCGTTGTTCTTTCCGTCGGCTTCAACGCTGATACCGAGAGCGAAGGCTACGACCGCTCCTTTACGCTGCCCTGGGGACAGGACGCGCTCATCGATGCCGTCACCACCGCTAACCCCAAGACTGTCGTCGTCCTCACCGCCGGGGGCGCTGTCGACACACGCCGCTGGCTCAGCAAGGTTCCCGCCTTCGTCCAGACCTACTACGCCGGTCAGGAGGGTGGCACAGCCATCGCTGAAGCGCTCCTCGGCAAAATCAACCCCGAGGGCAAGCTCCCCGTCACCTTCGACCGCACCTTTGAAGAGGACCCAACCTTCGCCAACTACTACTCCGTCAAGGGGCCAGATGGCATCCCGCAGGTCAAATACGCCGAAGGGCTGAACGTCGGCTACCGCTACTGGACCTCCACCGGCAAGCACGCCCTCTATCCCTTCGGATACGGCCTCAGCTACACCACCTTCACGTTTGCCAACCTCACCGTTGCCCCCACCGTCAAGGTCGGCGGCAGCACCTCGGTCAGCTTCGACGTCACCAACACCGGCTCCGTAGCCGGCGCCGACGTCGCCCAGCTCTACGTCTCCGAGCCCGGCGCTACCGTCAACCGCCCCGAGCGCGAACTCAAGGGATTCGAGAAAGTCCGCCTTGCTCCCGGAGAAACCAAACACATCACCCTCAACCTCGATGCCCGCTCCTTCAGCTACTGGGACACCGCATCCAGCAACTGGAAAATGGACCCCGCCAAATTCATCCTCCACATAGGCGACTCGTCGGAATCTACTCCCCTCGAAGCCTCCATCACCGCTACCAACTAACCCGCTCCACAAACAAAAAGGCCCGCCGCAATCTCTGCGACGGGCCTCTTGTTTTGCCGCGCGGAGGAGACTCGCACAGCACGCTCAAACTCTACTTTTCGTTTGTCTCCGCATCATGCAGCAGCACCGCCACCGCACAACTTGTCAAACGCGTCTCAGCCGAGTCAGCACGGCTCGTCAAGATCACCGGAACCCGCGCTCCCAGCACGATGCCCGCCAACTGCGCTCCGCCCAGGTACTCCAGTTGCTTGGCCAGCATATTCCCGCTCTCCAGGTCCGGAACCACGAGAATGTCCGCAATGCCCGCCACCGGCGACACCAAGCCCTTGATCTTCGCAGCTTTCGCGCTCACCGCCGTGTCAAACGCCAGCGGACCATCCAGAATCCCGCCCGTAATCTGCCCTCGGTCGGCCATCTTGCACAGTGCCGCCGCATCCAACGTCGATTGGATCTTAGGATTTACCGTCTCCACCGCCGACAACAGCGCCACCTTCGGCTCCGGAATCCCCAGAGCATGCGCCAGGTCAATCGCGTTCTGCACAATGTGCAGCTTGTCTTCAAGCTCCGGCTCAATATTGATCGCAGCGTCCGTTATCAGCAGTGTCCGCGGGTACGCCGGGGTATCCATCACAAACACGTGCGTGATCCGCTTTGAGGTCCGCAAACCCGTCTCCCGCGCCATGGCCACCTTCATCAGCTCGTCGGTGTGCAGACTGCCCTTCATCATCGCCTGCGCCTTGCCGATCCGGCACATCTCCACGCTCAGTTGTGCGGCCTTTGTCTCCGTCGCCGCCTCCACCATCGGATACCCAGCCAGGCTCACGCCGATCTTCTTCGCCAGCTCCTGCATCGCTGCTTCCGGGCCCACGAGGATCGGCTGGATAATCTCCGCCTCGGCAGCTTCCACAGCTCCCCGCATCGCCACGTCCGATAGGGGCCAGCACACCGCCGTCACGATCGCCGGCAACCCCTTGCATCGCTCCAGAAACTGGTGAAACACATGGAAATCCTCCCCATGCCCCACCAGCGGATCCACCGCTACCGCCTCAGCCAATGTTGCCAGATCGTTCATGCGCGCTCCGCTTCCGGCAAGCCACATCTCCGCTCGCCTCACCCTCATATTCTCGCCCCCGCCAGGCAACACAGCCTGTGCGATTCATCACACAGCCAAGAATCGTTCCATATTACGAGAGCAACCCCGCCATCTACTTCCCGCTTTCCCTCCCCCGCCCAAAGCTGCTATCCTTTCCTCCGCACGATACAATCGCTTTAGAAAAGCGATTTATGCATTCCGGAAGGTGGTAGCAGCATGTGGTTCCTCGGCATGGATATCGGTACTGGCGGTACGCGCGCCGTTCTCGTCAATGAGGAGGGCAACATTGTCAGCTCCGCGGCCGAAGAGCACGCCCCCTTCCGCACGCCCCACCCCGGCTGGGCCGAACAGGACCCTGAAGACTGGTTCCGCGCCGCCGTCGCTGCCATCCGCGCCGCCATCGCCGCCGCTC
>Ga0302186_10002224_pt1 | contig 15132 bp, 13 predicted proteins | sample II_Bog_E1_2_FD_198782 | JGI IMG/M metagenome (GOLD analysis project Ga0302186, IMG submission 198782) | Peat permafrost microbial communities from Stordalen Mire near Abisko, Sweden - II_Bog_E1_1 | ecosystem: Environmental > Terrestrial > Soil > Wetlands > Peat | place: Sweden: Abisko... | reverse complement strand
ACTTATATATGCAAAAAATAATCTATTAGTCATTGTTCCTAAAACATCTTTGCTAATATTCATACCAAATTTAAATAGTTCATGTTGTGTTATGAAGTATTTGGATTAATCTATTTACTTCTACCACTAAATGCATATCCTAACAATAATAACAATATCAAACCTAGTGGGCCAAAGAAAATTATATTTCCTACCAACATTGATGTAACGTTTTGTTTTGCCCATGAACAAAGTATTAAATATCCAACTCCTCCAGCTATAGCACCAAAAGTTGAAAGAATTCTTCCAATAGAACTATCATTAAATATTGCATTAATAATAAAAAAACAAAATCCTGCACATAAAATTATACCTATTACAATTAATGCTAATAGAATAAACTTAATCATTAAAATCCCCTTCTTTTTTAAATATCTATTTTCGCCTTTCATATGTAATATTTTTATTTTGCAATAATATTACTATTTTAGAATTATATTTATTTTATTTCATATATAAATATAATTGTACAGAAGTTTTGACTGTACAGTAAATATATATATTAACGATTAAGAGCATTGGGATAATCCCAATGCTCTATTTTCATCTTAACAACTTTTTTTATTTTTAAATGTTACCTCTAATTTTGTGAAGTTTTATTGTTGAAAGATGTTAACTGAGTATTCTAAAGTTAACTATGTTGTAGTTGTGCTGCTGTCACCTGATCCACTAGTAGATGATGCAGCTGCTGCTAGAGCTGCACTACTTAGTGTAACTGTATCTGTTCCGTTTGTTTGTGAAGTTCCAGATGATGCTGGTTTTGCACCACCATGCTTATGATGTCCTCCATGATGCTTTTTAACCTTATCAGTATCGCTAGTGCTAGTAGTGCTGTTTGAACTGCTAGTGCTACTAGCACTAGTGTTTGCATTGATTTGACTGTTATAATAAGCGGAACTAGACTGGATTGAACTTATACTCATAATTGTGATCCTCCTCTAAATTAAAATTCATTAGTACCTGACACTTTTAAAAAAATAATATATATATACTATTTTTAATTGTAAAATCATTATTGCAACTTATATGTTTAAATTTTATTTAGCACTAGTAAGAGCAGTTTCTATAGCAGCTTCTTGAGCAGAAGTTATAGTTCCTGCAGTAACTAAACTATCAAATTTAGTCTTGAACCTATTCTTATATTCTCCACTCTTATTACCATTCCTTTGAGCAAGAGCAGTTTCTATAGCAGTTTCTTTATCAGAAGTTATAGTTCCTGCAGTAACTAAACTATCAAGGGCAGTTTTAAAGTTACCTTTATCACTAGTAAGAGCAGTTTCTATAGCAGTTTCATCAGCAGAAGTTATAGTTCCTGCTGTAACTAAACTATCAAGTTTAGTCTTGAACTTGTCCTTATGTTCTCCACCATGCTTAAAATTACCCTTTTGAGCAAGAGCAGTTTCTATAGCAGTTTCTTTATCAGAAGTTATAGTTCCTGCAGTAACTAAACTATCAAGAACAGTTTTAAAGTTACCTTTAGCACCAGTAAGAGCAGTTTCTATAGCAGTTTCATCAGCAGAAGTTATAGTTCCTGCTGTAACTAAACTATCAAGTTTAGTCTTGAACCTATTCTTATATTCTCCACTCTTATTACCATCCTTTTGAGCAAGATCAGTTTCTATAGTAGTTTCTTGAGCAGAAGTTATTGTCCCTGCAGTAACTAAATTATCAAGAATAGTTTTAAAGTAACCTTTATGGTTGCCTCTATTAAAACAACCTTGTTGTGCTGTTGTATTGTTAGTTGTATATGTTGTGTCAGCTGCAAATACCGCAGTTGCAGATAACATCATGCTTGACATAATAACTCCTGCAATAACTTTACTTTTAATATTTTTGCTTTTCATTATAAAACACTTCCTTTTTCAATTTTATTTTTCATTATAAATTTCATGTATTAACAAATTTATCTACTTAAATTATATAATACTATTTTTACAGTTGTGTTACAAAAGCATAATAAATTTATATATATGTTTTAATTAATTTTTCAAATATTACAAATATACTAATAAACCAGTATTAGTATAGGAACTTGAATGCAAAAAAAATATAACTGAAAATAAAATTTCCAGTTATAGAGTGGTTAAATAAAAAAACAAAGGAGAAAAACTAATGAAGAAAGATTTTTTATTTTTTTAAGGAACTTTAATTTTAGGGATATCCTAAGTTAAGGTTCTTTTTCTTATTATGTTTTATCTAATATACACTAAAGATGCTTAATAACTAAATTTCAATCTGGATAATTTCTAGTCAAGTATTACTATATTTAAAGGTCTATTAAATGTAAAATATCAGTGTCTATAAATCATATGAATGTACTTTAACAAAAGAGTGCATTGATAAAGCATATAATGATGTAATAAAAACTATATCTCGTATTTTCATATAATTTAGAGAAATATTGACGAGACACCTAAAGAATAAAAAAAATTAGCCGAGAGATAAAGTGACTATTATTATTACATAGTATTAATTAAAATATAAATTTATACAAAGGAGACAAAACGAATGAGTTCAATAAATAGTATTTCAAACAATCTATACACACAAAATACTTCACAAGTAGATAGTACACAAAATCAAACAGGTGTGCATCATCACCATCATAAGGGTAGCAGTAGCACACAAGGAACTGATTCAGCTAGTTTTAGTCAAGGAGGACTTCAATCATCAAGTAGTTCATCTACAAGTCCTTTAGACAGTTTAGTATCCAATGGAACAATTAATCAAGCTCAAGCAAGTGCTATACAGACTGCTTTCCAAACAGCAAGACAAGCTAGTCAATCAGGTACTTATAGTAGTGGTAATAATAAAACAAACCCTATAAGTAGTTTAGTTTCTAGTGGTACAATTACTCAGGCTCAAGCAAGTGATATAGCAAGTGCTTTCAAATCAGCTTATCAATCTAATCAAGGAACTAGCCAAGTTTCAGGTGTTCAGGGGCAAGATCAGTCAGGTATGCAAGGAGTACACCATCATCACCACCATGGACAAGGAACACAAACTGATTCTACAACATCAAGTACAGATAGTACAGATAGCACAGATAGCTTAGCACAAGAACTAGGTGGTTCTTCTGATTCTTCTACAACATCTAATAGTATATTAGATAGTCTTGTATCTAATGGAAAAATCACTCAAAACCAAGAAACTTCTATAGAAAACGCTTTTGACTCATTAGGTACAGATGATAATTCAGATTCATCTAATCTTAATTTATAAAAGTTAAAACAAGAAGAAATAGCTAAAAATCAATTATGGGTAAGTTATAGCACTCAAATGAAAGCTAATGATTTTACATCAGCTGAAAAAACACTTCAAAGTATAATAACTGCTAAAACTCAAATAATACAGAATATAAATTCAAGGGGAATTGTATTAAATCAATTACTTACAGCGGCTAACGCTTTAGCTAATCAATAGTACAACCCTAACTACAAATTAATAACTTTATATGAGGCTGTTGCAAAATGGAAATTTAATTTCTATTTTGGACAGCTTACTTTTTTGCGAATGTAAATGTAAGTCTTAACAAATGTTTTTATTTACATATTTTATTATAAGGTATGACATATCTCCAAATACTAAAATAAAAGGAAGGTATTAATATACTTCAAGCCACTAGATATGGTACGTTTTAAGGATCTCTTCAATTAAGTTCTATATTTCGCACATTTTCAATCATGCTTGAACTAATTAATATCTTTTGATTATGCTCGCAAACGCTCGTAGATTAATCAGCTTAATATAGTCTTTAGTGATATATTAGATAAAATATAATAATAAAAAGAACTTTAACTTAGGATATACCTAAAATTAAAGTTCCTTAAAAATATTTTCTATTATATTGCTAGTAGTGTTTCTTTAATTAGTTTTACTTTCCTGATTCCTTATGATTTGTGTCAAATGCTTTATTAACTGTTGGAGCTTCAGTTCCTTCAAAGTGTCCATCTGAATTAAATTTATATGTTTTATTATTTATTTTAGCTTGTCCAGTTTGCATTATACCATTTGCATCTAGAAAGTAGATTTTACCATCAACATTGATAACACCTGTTTGTTTTGTTCCAGCTTCATCAAAGTAATACCATTTGCCATTATCTTGAATCCAACCTTTCTTTGTTGCTTCCTTATTATCTCTTACTATTTCCTTATGATTTGCGTCAAATGCTTTATTAACTGTTAGAGCTTCAGTTCCTTCAAAGTGTCCATCTGAATTAAATCTATATGTTCTATTATTTATTTTAACTTGTCCAGTTTGCATTATACCATTTGCATCTAGAAAGTAAACTTTACCATCAACATTGATAACACCTGTTTGTTTTGTTCCAGCTTCATCAAAGTAATACCATTTGCCATTATCTTGAATCCAACCTTTCTTTGATGCTTCCTTATTATCTCTTACTATTTCCTTATTTTTTGAGTCAAATGCTTTATTAACTGCTAGAGCTTCAGTTCCTTCAAAGTGTCCATCTGAATTAAATTTATATAATTTATTATTTATTTTAGCTTGTCCAGTTTGCATTACGCCATCTGCATCTAGATAATAAATTTTACCATCAATATTGATAACACCTGTTTGCTTTGTTCCAGCTTCATCAAAATAATACCATTTGCCATTATCTTGAATCCAACCTTTCTTTGTTGCTTCCCTATTATTCTTTACTATTTCCTTATGATTTGCGTCAAATGCTTTATTAACTGTTGGAGCTTCAGTGTGTCTATCTGATTGAATCGAACCTTTCTTTGCTGCGTCTCGTTGTGAAATTGATTGGTTATTGTTAGGTATTATATTTTTAGTTGCTGCTGATGCTGCTAAAGGGGTTAAACTAGTCATTGTTGAAGCTACAACGGCTACCATCATTATCTTTTTTAAAAAATCTTTCTTCATTCGTTTTGTCTCCTTTGTTTTTTTATTTGACTCCTCTAATATTAATTTGCATTCCCACGGAGTCTATATATGCATCTTATTCTTATTTTCGACATTTTTCAACACGTAGGCTTTTCTAAACTGGTTAATCTAAACCGTATCAATTTTCAAATGCTTGAATATACTTGAATATACTCAGTTTTACTGGCACGTACACTACAATATCATCCTAAAGCTTATGGTTCTAAGGGTTTACCATCTTTTTTATTTTTATAATAATTATATTCTGATTAAACTTTTTACTTTATTTCTCACATTTTTTTACATATTAAAGCGCTAATGGTTATGATTTTACATTTTTTTGCTCAAGCGATGTTTGATCTCAAAGAAACGCAAAAATATAATTTAACTGTATAAAAAAGTTTAATCATCTTTTTTATACAGTTATAACACTTCCAATCATTATTCCTCGAAACCTTCCTGTGAAAGAACCACTACTTGATATTTTTGGTCTATTAAAATTTTTGACCTAGCTTTCAGACAGCAGCTCCCTAAATGTAAAAAAGCTTTCTAGCTGATGGTACCAACTAAAAGGCTTGAAATTCTTCTTAGACATTTGCAATGTTGAATATATTTGATAATATAAATTCATAATATTATATATAGTTTGTTTTTCAATGTACCTTTAATACATCTGAAATATTAGCTATATTATAAGTTCTTCGTTACTTGTTTGGTATCGCCATACCTTATAAGTTCCTAATATTTCATTGATTACCGTCTTTGAAATATGATGAAGGACTTTATTTTTATTCATTTTTTAAATCAACTTCTTTAGGCACATGAAAGAAAATAACAAGTCCAAAATGCCATGGATATTTTTCATCGGGCAAGGAAGTAGATTGTACTCATAGTGGGCCTATTAGGGCAATCTGCGACGCAGGATGATGGAAAATAGGCTGGCAGATGGACCTGTTATTTTTTTGAATGTGCCTTAAAACAATATATATAAAACAACAACAAGGTAATATATTTGTTGTTGCTCTAATCGTTTCTATAAATAATGATTTTATACCAGATAAAAAGAAGGCTAAAAATAGCCTTCTTTTTATCTTCAATTATATTTTAGTTACAATTTATTAAAACTTAACCTAAAACACTTCTTACATCAATCATTTAATTAAAAATCCAATTTGTAATTACAACTGGTCTGCCATAATACCAATTTCCTGCTGTACCTCCTATTGTTCCTTCTATATTAACATGTTGATTAACTTGGTCATAAAGGTTATCATAGGAACCCTGAAAATTTATCATCTGAATTTCATTTACTCCATTGTATATATATCTTTGTCCAAGTGTAATTACATTAAAATTAGCTGGAGTATCAAGTTCTAATACATAATAATAAAGATCTCCATTTACTGGATGTTCCCAACAATATTTTCTTACAGTGCCCGAAATATTAACAACATCTCCATCTTTATACGTATTAGTATTCCATGCTCCATTATAATTTAAATAATATCCATCAATAGATGAATTTCTCCATTCTGAATAATTATATGAATTTCTCCATTCTGAATAATCAGATGATCTTCTCCCTTCTGCACTAGCTCCTATTGGATTTAAGGCCAATACTGAAGCTACTATTAATGAACTAGCTATTAATTTTGTTGATTTTAACTTTTTCATTTATTTACTTCACCTTCTTATAATTTTATATAATTTATTCCCATTTGTTTTATTATATTCCAACAAATAAAAAAGAGTTGCTATATAAACAATTTAACTTCTTTAGCTTTTAAATCAATGATTTTATCTTATTGTTGAGGATGTAAGATTATCTTACTTCAAACATAGAAAATCAAGTGGACACAATGTCGCCTTGGCAAATATTAAAAGAGTACCATATCTCAGGTACTCAATCATTACTTATTCTCATATTATTTTATTAGTTCATTTAGTTCGTTTGAAATCAATTTAATTTATGAACTAAAAAACAACCTTTTTTGAACGAGATAATGCCATTTTAAGAGTAGTCAGTTTGTTATTGTCTAGAGTATAGATAATTTGACACAAATAATAATATCATTAGTAGGTGTTTGGTATGCACCTGCTTTTTTATATCCAATAACAATACCTAGAAGATTAGATATTACAGATAATGAAAAGTTAGATAATATAAATATATAAACCTAATGGTGGACTGAGTACATTACTATAATTTTTAAGGATAAGAATAACTAAAAAACTCTTATCCTTAAAAATTATAAAAATTAGGTATATATGAGTGTAACGTGGTTGCTATATTTAAAGAATAACGCATTGTGTTATTCTTTAAATTATATTTTTTACAAAATTAATGCAAATAAATGTATAAAATTAAGAAAAATATTTAATCAGAATATAATTAAAATAAAAATAAAAAAGGGAATCCCCCTTAGAACCATAAGGGTTAGAAGGGAATTGCAGTGAACAAATCGTGAAAACATAGCATATTGAAGCATATGACAGTATATATGAGAGTTGATATATACAGTACGATTACTTCAAAAATTTGAATGTTGAAAAATGTCGAAAAAGATGTAAGATATATATATGGACTCGTTGATAATTCAAATTAATATTAAATGAGTTTGAAAGAATGAAAAAAATAAATAAAGCACAAAGGAGAAACAACAAATGAATAAAAATTTTTTAAAAAATATAATGATGGTAGCTGCTGTAGTTTCAACAATGACTAGTTTAACACCTTTAGCAGCATCAGCAGCAACTATAAATTCAACACATAACAATAACCAATCAATTTCACGACATAAAGCTCCAACAGTTAATAAATCACTTAACTCAAAGAATAATGGAGTAGCAAAGACAGGTTGGATTCAAGATAATGGCAAATGGTATTACTTTGATGAAACTGGAATAAAACAAACAGGTGTTATCAGTGTTGATGATAAGATTTACTATCTAGATGCAAATGGTGTAATGCAAATTGGACACGTTAAAATAAATAATAAAGTTTATAAATTCAATTCAGATGGACACTTTGAAGGAACAAAAGCTCCAACATTTAATAAAGAATTTGATAAGGGAGTAGTAAAGACAGGTTGGATTCAAGATAATGGCAAATGGTATTACTTTGATCAAACTGGAACAAAACAAACAGGTGTTATCAGTGTTGATGATAAGATTTACTATCTAGATGCAAATGGTGTAATGAAAACTGGACACGTTAAAATAGATAATAAAGCTTATCAATTTAATACAGATGGAAGTTTTCAAGGAACAGAATCTCCAACATTTAAAAAAGAATTTGATAAGGGAGTAGTAAAGACAGGTTGGATTCAAGATAATGGTAAATTGTATTACTTTGATGAAGCTGGAATAAAACAAACAGGTGTTATCGATATTGATGGTAAGGACTACTATCTAGATACAAATGGTGTAATGCAAATTGGACAAGTTAAAATAAATAATAAAGGTTATCAATTTAATACAGATGGAAGCTTTCAAGGTCCACCTCTAACAGTTAATAAATCATTTGACTCAAAGAATAAGGAAATAGTAAAAGATAATACTCAAAAGTAGTAAATCATAATAATCAAAACTGTACAGGTACAGCCCGTAATGGAAACTAATTCAAGAAACATTACTATCAATATATATATCGAAAATATTTTTTTAAGGAACTTTAAAAGAGTATAGATGGTTTTGTGTTATTAATAAATCTATTATTGAAATATTACTAGAAATTTGAACTTTAACTTTAGGTATATCCTAAAGTTAAGGTTCTTTTTCTTATGATGTTTTATCCAACATATCACTAAATATGATGTATTGGATGAGCTCTAATCTATTTATTGGCTATGAGTTTAACGGCTAAGTAGAACATATTTAATAAGCTATAATCATTAGAAAATATTAGTGTTTATAAATCATATGATTATACATGCACAAATATCGTGGACAATTTAAAATCTAGGATATAGATAAATAGGTGTAATTAATCTCATTATCTTTCTATGATACTTAAATATAGTTTTATAGACGTGAGTTTTATTTATGGCATAACTTAACAGTAGTAGTACTGGTATATTTAATTCAATGCTGCACACAATAATATTTGAAAGAGGTGATTGTCATGGGAAATGATTTTGAAGATGATTATTGGGGATTACTCCAAAAATAACTTTTAAATCCCCATAATTACACTTATTTTCACATGAAGCCAGGGTTTAAGAATAAACCCTGGTTTTATTTTGTTTATCACTGTCTCAGGAATCTATACATTGTAATGTAGTTGTAATACAAAAGAATTTTAAATATATAACATAATGGCAACACGTCCTATTAATAACAAATTATACAAGGAGGTGTTGTTGATATGGAATTTGTGCTATATCTTATCATCAATTAACTATTAAAAAACATAAACATTAATTGTAAAACATTAGAGGAGTTTATAAATATATGAAGAATATTGTATTTAAATGATTGTTTATTATACACTTTTTTACACTAACTAAAAATCACGATTAAGAATATATAAATGAGTTATGATGAATTTAGAAAGGCGGATATTATGATTAAAAATTATATGGAGAAGATAGTTGAAGATATATTACCAAATATTTTAAGAGACTATATAGATATTTGCAAGTGCGAAAAATGTATCAATGACATCAAGTGTATAACTTTAAATAATCTAAAGCCAACCTATTTTGATAGTAATATGGGTGGTGTTTTTTTAAAGTGGATGAATTGAAAATACAGTATAAAACGGACATAATAAATCAGACAACTAAAGCAATAGAGATAGTATCTAGAAATGTAAGACACGATTTTTAGTAAGAATAATTAATTATGTAGTAATCTAAGGAGTACCTTGTAATTTAGATACTTCTTGGATTACTGCACAATAAAAGAATGAAACATCAACAGCAGAAATGCTCTTTTTTCGCAAGGTATTTTCAGAATATTTATTATTTTATAAATATTCTGAAAATACCTTGTTTTTTTAAAAATATCTTGCTATAATATAAACAAGAAGTAAGACAAGCCTTCTTCTAACAGTTTCTAATCCATACTAAATAAATAAACGTATAAGAGGTCTTAGTGCACAAAGTCAATTTATAAATATTCAATCTAGTAAAATATAGTAAAGTTAATTTACAGAAAGAGGTGCTCCAATGCAATAGAAACATAATTAGAATTATTATAGAAAGTGGTGATTAAATTCAAATAGTAACGGTAGTAAATTAAAATTATTATTAAAATATTATTGAAAGTAGGTGAGATATTATTAAGTCAGAAACAGTAGAACCAGAATGTTTAGATGGATTAGGAAATACTTAACCACCAATTAGTGTCATTTAACTAATTGGTGGTTTTATTTTTTTAATAAGGGTAATACCAGTGAACATGTCACCATGGGCAAAGTAGTTGCTATACTTTAACATTCCGCAATAATTTAAATGCAAAGAAAAAAGGCATAACTGCCTTTATTTTAGGTTAATACGTAAAATATATATAATTAAGACGAACTTGTAATTAAATGCGAATGAATAATTATCAGTCTAAGCTCTTATTTCTAAATTAAAAACATACTCGAATATTATGATATTTATTACACAAAATATATCTGAAAGGTAGGTGTGTAATGAAGAAATTTGCTGTTTTATTCTTAATTTTTTTATGTTTATCATTTAATTTTTTTGGAGTTACAACTTTTGCTGTAAGTTCTACCAATGTTTTGAAAGAAGGCGTTTATACATTATCTGATTTAAATATTTCACCAGATAATCTTTATGATATTACAAATCTTTCCTCAACAGAAGATGCTTATATACTTATTTTTGATGAAAATTATGTTATAATGCAATCTCTACGATTATCACCAAGTATAAAAAGTTTTAATTTAGTACCTTTGAAACCAAGCTATAAACTTGTACTGCTTGGTAAAACAGAAGTATATATAGCTCCAAGACAAGTTAAGTAGTGGGAAAGAAAAAGTCAGTATTAATTGCTGACTTTTTGTATTTATTAAAGTTAGGCACATGAAAAAAATAACAGGTCCATCTGCCAGCCTATTTTCCATCATCCTGCGTCAGCAGATTGCCCTAATAGGCCCACTATGAGTACAATCTACTTCCTTGCCTGATGAAAAATATCCATGGCATTTTGGACTTGTTATTTTCTTTCATGTGCCTAATATAAAATTACATTTTGTTGTGGTTAGCGAGAACCAAGCAAAAAACAATGAATACAAGAGATTACACTTAAAAGTAAACTTGTATATGTACCATGCGTTGTATGTTAAAATTTCTTTAAGGTGATTGAATATAAATATGAATATTTATATACTTAAATAAAGTATGGATTATTCATAAACTATGTAAATCCATCTAAATACATTTTAGTGGAGGTTAGTATGAAATATAAATTAATTTGCATAGATATGGATGGAACACTTTTAAATAGTAACCATAAAATTAGTGAGATTTCAAAAAATGCTCTTAGAAAAGCTCATGATATGGGCGTTCACGTAGTTATTAGTACAGGCAGGACTTATGTTGATGCAGTAGCTTATTCAGATTTAATAGGAATAAATTCTCCTGTTATTGCGTGTACTGGGGCAATTATTAAAGAAAAATATGGTGATGATGTTATTCATAAAAGTGTTATTAATGAGGAGTTATGTAAGGAGTTATTAGAAATTTTCAAAAAATACAATGTAAAACCTATTTTTAATAGTATATATAAAATACATTGTGGTGATTTAAAGCTAAAAATTGCTATAGAGTATTTAAAAATAAGAGGATTTATAAATAGAAATGTTAAACTAGATTATATAAAAAATGAAGGAAAATGGTTTGATGTTTTTAGGCATGAGAAAAACAATATAATTAAATGTGAGATTATAAATAGAAATAGAGAGAAATTAGATAATCTTAGAAAAGAATTAGAAAGTGTTAGTGGAATTGAAATTACAAGTTCATCCAAGCATAATATTGAAATTACTAAAAAGGGAGCTTCAAAGGGAAAAGCAATTGAACTACTTGCAAATTACTATAATATTAAAAAGGAAGAGATAATTGCCATAGGTGATAGTGATAATGATTTATCAGCCATAGAGTTTGCTGGCATGGGGATTGCAATGGGTAATGCTAATGAAAAAGTTAAGAAAAAATCAAACTTTGTTACAGATTCTAATGATAATGATGGTGTTGCAAAGGCTATAGACAAGTTTATCTTGAAATAGGAACTTGTTACTAAAACAAGTTCCTATTTAAGATTAGATTTTTGTGTTATATTATCTTACAGGACAAACTCCATTTGCACACTCTTTATCAATGATTTCGTGTTCTTCGTCGTCATCAAGTTCTGCTAACAATTCATAATCTATTGGTCTAATATTTTTTAGACGTTCTTCATAATCTTCCTTTGTTGTAGATTCATAAGGCAAAAGAGGATAAGTTTCATCCATCAATGGCAAGAAAGTTATACCAACTACATACTCAAAATTTTCATATAACCAGTCAGCAACGTCATTCCATTCTTCATCTTTTACATGTACAGTAATTGAAGTGTTATGATCTGTCCAGTTTAGCATTGATATTTTATAAAGTTCAAGCTGTTCTATTGCGCCAACATCATATTTTGTTTTTCCATCTGGAGATTTTATTGGGAACTCTATAACTTTTGTTGTACAATTTTCATCTGTTTGACCATTTTCGTTATATATAGGATAACATTTAAGTTTTTCTATCATTTTATATAATGGGTCAGATGTAGAAATTCTAACTCTTCTAATATAATAATTAGAATGTGAATAATGTATTCCTGAACTTACACATGGCAAAGTTGAAAGAGATCCTTCAGGCTTAATGGTAGTCATAAGCTCAGGCACTGAAATTCCAAGCTCATTGCAATATCTTGTACCTTCATTTCTAACAACTTGTTTCAAATGCTTTAGTAATTCAGCTAAATCTTCATAACTCATATTTATTTTATTAACCATATCCATCATACCAGTTAAAGAAATTCCAATTATTCTATCTTCTTTCATAACTTTATCCCATTCTGGAAGTTCAACAGTTACTAATGTCATTCTAATTGCTACTCTTGTAGATAATTTTAATGTTTCATCTAAATGTTCAATATCTAACTCATTATTTTCATTTACAGAAGCTACTAAATTATTTGTAGATAAATTACAGCATTCATGAGATTTAAGTAAAATTTCTCCACAGGGATTGCAACCCTTAAAAGAATCTTTTCTTTTTGCTGCTTCAGTTCCATTAATAAATCCTGGTTCACCATTTATTTTTATGGAATTTAATATTTCTTTTATTTTATCCAAAGATGGTTTTTCTTTATACAATACAGAATTATTACTCATTTTTCGATGAGAAACAGCTGAGTTTTCTATCCAATTTCCATCAACTATTGTGTAGAGATCACTTTTTGCATTAATAACATCTTTATCGTCTTTATCGCAAAGAATCATCATAGCACTACGTCTTACTCCACCAGATACAACATTTTCGCTTACTATAGTCGCTAGATCAAGAACGTCTATTGATTTTAAGTTACCATCTATAAGATTATTACAAACCTTACAAATCTTCTCAAACATCCTCTTTAAGGATTTGTGTCCAGATGCTCTTCCACCAAATCTTTTTAGTCTTTCACCTTCAGGTCTAACATAACTATAATCAATTATTATTTTTTTGATATTAATATGTTCTGGGTGTGTAATTAATTTGAAGTAAGTTTCTAATGCCTCACACCAACCTTCTTTACTATCACCAACTTTGATTGTAGCTATAGATGAATCTTTTGTATCTAAAATAAGTTTTGTAGATTCCATATATTCTTTTGGCATATATTTATGAACATCTTCAGTATATTCTCCAATTAAAGATATCTTTCTTACTTTAGGCATATTTGATATTAATTTTTTATCAATTCTAATTCCTACACCCGAACCAACCATAAGAAGATAAAATACATCTACAAAATCATGAAATTTCTCAATCATTGTAAAACAACAATTATAATTTGAAAGGGGATATTCTTTTACTATATCTGTCCCACCCATATAAAGAGTTCTGCCAGATGTAAAAGTTCTTAAATTAAATAAGTTATCAAATAAAAGTTCAGCTTCTTTAACTTCATCTTTCATGTTTATAAATAATCCCTGTTTCATTTTAAAATCTATACCAAGTTCAATATTATATTCAGTTGTTCTAAGAACAGTTTCAAACCAATTTTCCCTTCTTTTTTTATCATCCAAATACCTTGAATAAGTTCTTAAATAAACAAATTCACCAATATTGCTTAAGGGTGTATTTTTAACCTCTCTATATTCTTTTAAAAATTCCTCTGATAATATTCTATTCATGTTATATTCCTCCACACTTGCTTTCAAATAATTTAAGAAGTCTTTAAACACTTCTTTTGTTCTTTTTTAAAGTATAGTATCATTTATTAAGTGATAATTATTATTTTATACTATTTCATGGGAAAATACAATATGTTGTGTTTATTAATATGTTTAACACTATATATAGGTGTTATCTGCTTGCCTATTGATAGGGCTATTAAAAAAACTATTTGGATTCTAAATAGTCTACTATGAGGCAAACATACCCTTTGTCTGTGGGAAGTATACATAGAGCATCTTTGATTTGCTATTTTCTCTCACGTGCCTAAATGAGGAATTATATTGACATCTATTCTACAATATTGAATAATTAGACTAATATATAAATTATTATTAATATATATATTATATGTAAATTCGGCACATTCAAAAAATAACAAGTCAGTATGTTAGTCTATTTTGTCTGACTCAAATATACATTGCATCAATGACTTGTTATTATATTTGATGTACCTTAGTAGAAAGAATTAAACAAAATAGATAATATACTTGATGAAGAAAGAAGGATAACATACAATGATTCATGAAATTGCACCGTACATATTTAATAGCCAGATAAATAAAAGAAGCCCTGAGGATAAAGATGTACTTCTTTATTATAAAGATGGACAAGTCTTACTAAAAGGTAAGGGTGAAGAATTAGAATTGCCTAAAATGTCTGATATAAAGGGATTAAAAGATGTTTATGAAAAGACAGAGTATTTGTTTTCTATTGATGAAATAGGTTTTTTTCTTTTAAGAGAAGAAAAAATAGAAGAGAATGAAAAATTGA